>Ga0208819_1000075_pt1 | contig 98243 bp, 92 predicted proteins | sample June2015DPH_11_1_3_FD_184707 | JGI IMG/M metagenome (GOLD analysis project Ga0208819, IMG submission 184707) | Peatland microbial communities from SPRUCE experiment site at the Marcell Experimental Forest, Minnesota, USA - June2015DPH_11_150... | ecosystem: Environmental > Terrestrial > Soil >...
AACCGTCACGACCTCTTACCACAAAACTGCTATATTTCTCTCCACGAATCCGTGCTATACAACGATCTCTGAGAAGCATTTCGGTACTCAAGAAGTTCCCCTGCATGGGTGCCAAAGTTCCGCTGATACTGGTAATTGGTGCACGAATATCAACCGTGCCGTCAATTCCCAGGGCAGAGGATGCATCCACAATACTCTCAGGCGATGCCAGAAACACATCTGCAATGATTCGGATATTTCCACCCTTTCCTTCATAGGCATTGGCAATAATCTGACTGTCATTCAAGATGACATACTGTGGGTCGATGGTAATATTGCCTCCTACCGTATCAGGCCCACCCCCCACACTCGCAGTAATCTTGCTATCAACCAACTCGACCTTATACCCAGCCGTGATATGAATGTTTCCTCCATCTGACTGTGTGGCTTCTGTCGTGATGGAGCTATTTTTCATTAGTAATGTGTCCCCAGCATTGATGCCAATATTTCCGGCATAACCGGGCCCTACACTTTTAGCCGAGATGATTCCCCCGTTAAAAAGATTCATACGACCAACTGTCAATTCGATATTCCCTCCATTCCCGGAAGTATATGTCTCGCTGGAAATCAGACCGCCATCTTGTACCTGCACATTCCGAGCTGTGATTAGTAAATTCCCGCCCTCTCCTTTTGCGCCAGCAGAACCACCTGAACCGGTAAGGACACCTGACGAGCCGCTCTGAGCATTGACGCCCGAGCCCGAAATGAAGACATTGGCTGCGGTTATTTGGATTGTACCACCATTGCCATCACCAAACGTTTCAGTAGTGATCCTCCCTCCATCCAACAGTTGCAAACTCCCGGCATTTATTTGCACATTTCCCGCATTTCCGCCAAAATACGTTTGAGAAGCAACAGCGGAAAAGGCTGGGTATTTAATGCCAAGAAAAGAAGAAGGTTCGGGGTTAACTCCGGATACCAACACACTACCGGAATTAATAGCTATGTCCCCCCCATTCCCTGAGCCTTGTGCATTCGCGACAATAGCGCCTCCGTTAAGCAGTTGCAAGTTATCGGCATTCACCTGCACGTTACCAGCATTGCCCGACCCGGTTGAACCAGAGAAAATCTGAGCTTTATCGGCCAGGAGCAGACTGCCCGAGGTTATCCACACATTTCCACCGCTTCCGCTGCTATTAGCCTTCGTAAACAGGCCTGTAGTGATGGGGAAGCTGCCTTCGACGATGCCGGAAAGAATCATCTGATCGGCAATGACATCAATGGAACCACCTTGGCCATCCGCATCTGAACTGGCAGAGATTTGGGCTCCGCCTTTCATTTCTAAAGTTTTGGTGGTAATTTTTATATCACCGGCCTTGCCGCTCCCAACCGTATCAGCATAAATACCCACACCCGGCATACCCGCTTCCGGAACGATTACCAAGCTTCCATCGAGAAATATATTCTTTGCTGTTATGATCAAGCTTCCTCCATTCCCCTGCCCAAACGTGGCCACGTTGATTTGTCCACTGGTAATCTGAAGATTTCCTGCCGTAATTTGAACATTCCCTGCATTTCCGCTGCCCAAAGTTTGAGAAAATATCCCTGTGGGGATGCCTACCGCCGTCGCGGATAAATTCACCTGATCTGCATTGATATATACGATACCCCCTTGGCCATCTGCCCATGTGCTGGCTGAGATCTGAGCCCCTTCTTTGATTTCCAAGGTATTGGTAAAAATATTTATATCACCGCCCTTGCCGCTCGCAAAAGCATTCGCAGTCACACCCGGCCCACCTAGTGTTTGGCCGCCTCCGTCAAGGAGTATATTTTTTGCTGTTATGATCAAGCTTCCTCCATTCCCCTGCCCATATGTCTCACATCTGATGAAGCCTCCAGTATTCTCAAGATTCCCCGCCGTAACTTGAATATTCCCTCCGCTTCCGCTAGCCAAAGTTCCGGCAAATATCGTTGTGGGGATGCCTGCCGTCGCGGAAAGATTCAGCTGATCCGCGTTGATGTATATGGAACCCCCCTGGCCATCCGCGGCTGCAACGGCGAAGATCTGGGCTCCTCCTTTCATTTCCAGAGTATTGGCAGTAATATTTATATCACCAGCCTTGCCGCTGGCAACAGTTTGGGCAAATATACCCACCGACCCAGTTTGTGTGGTGTTCCCTCCATCGAGGAGTATATTATTTGCAGTAATAGTGGTAGTCCCTCCATCCCCCTGCCCCCATGTCCCGCCGCCAATGAGGCCTCCGCCGTTAATCTCAAGATTTCCTGCTTTAATCTGTATATCCCCTCCGCTTCCGCTGCTGCCTTGAGCGAGGGAATATATGCCTGTGTTGTCCCCTGGCGAACCGGAAAGAACCACCTGATCTGCGGCATTAATGTAAATCGAACCCCCTTGGCCATCTGCCCATGTGCTGGCTGAGATCTGAGCCCCACCGCTTAGTTGCAAAGTACTGGTAGCAATATTAATATCCCCAGCTCTCCCGGTCCCGTAGGTATCGGTAAACATACCTCCACCACTGACGATGAGATCCCCGGTTATGCCAATATCAATGCCCACTTTAGCTCCGTCGATATTCCCCGTGGTATCGGCAACGAGAGAGGAGTTCTCTAAGAGTAACTTCCCTCCCCTTATAACTATTGTTCCATTTCCATTCGAGCTACTTACGTCCAGGTATGCCGAATTTTGGAGATTAATATTGCCCAGACGGTCAAATGAGGACATCTGGAGATCCGGAGCATTCCGGGACTCAACAGGGATGACCTCACCCGGGGAAGCAACACTTGCAATATTAATCCGGCCACTCGGTGCAGCGATCTGACCTCCATCAATATTGATATCTCCCCCGATTATCGAAAGGGTCTTGCCTTCCGGAACACTAAGATTGCTTCCTTGTACGGAAATGGCCGCCGGGTTGCTGCTCAAGAACCCGAAGGCCACAGGCGGCGCTGTTGTGAGGACACTGCTCTTTAAAGGACTGGAATAAAACATTCCTCCATCTGACAAACGAAGATAGTCAGCAGTACTAACGTGAAAAGAGCCGCTAACATCCAACGTGGCATTGGGCCCAAATAAGACACCGGATGGGTTGAGAAGATAAAGATTTGCTCCCCAAATGGTCGAGCGTAGAATACCATCAATGATGGATTGCTGGCCTCCCGTAACCCGACCTATGATGTTCGCAATAAAGGGTGGGCCATTGAAACTCGCAGTGTCGCCGGTTCCTACACTAAACAGGCCAAAGCTCTGAAATTGATTCGTTCCTTTGATTGTGCCCCCATTAATATTATAAGTATTGCCTACCTGATTTATTGTGGTCCCCATGGTTCCATCTGAAGTGATGGCCGAGGCGGCATGACTGAAAGTGATTATGGCAGGATGAAGTAATAACCCACTAATGAGGAAAGGACTCAGGAATAGGGTAATAAAGTGTTTAAAGCGGCGGTTGATAATCATTTTTCCTCCCATCCTATCATTCACCATAGTTAGGAGTTATTAGAATAGAAACACCCTTCTAAGTTAAAGTAACCGTTTAATAATATTGACTAATTACCACCTCCCCACTTGTACCGGATTACCCTAAAAACAAAAATGCCGGCCTAACCCTCGGTTCAACCTTCGGCAGATCGGCCATCTTCTCGAAAGACCCGCCATTTTCCGTCCCCACCCCACGAAAGGTTTGGCTTTATCGGGAGAATCGTATCAGCGTATTAGAAATTCGACTTATTAATATCAAGAAAGATACTCTTTGTCAATATTCAAAATGATAATGTGAAAATTATCTTTTGTCGATTACTGCTTGAAATGTTGTATGGTGGGGCAAAAATGTAAAAACAACATTACAGGAAGGAAGAGTTAGAAAAAGGGATTGTTTCTTCGACCTCTAAAGTTTCACTCTAAGGTACCACTGAAAGGCAACGAACATTGATAAAAATCTGCAGATTTCGTAACTTCTTTTCCGATGCCAGCTACAAAATGATAGAGAGAAAATAATGCGTTTGCATTAAAGCCTATTTACAGGGGCCGATGCGTTTGCCCTTCATCGTGCTCTTCATCGTTATGGTCTGTTCATTGGTCTTCACGGTCGTCTCAATGGCGCCTTCCATGGTGGTGCCGGCATAGGTGACCTTGCCCTTGCTCGTGCTCATTCCCTCCCTGCAGACCACTGTCCAGGTGACGGTGTTGCCCTGGGTCTTCATGTCCTTGACCGTGCATCCCGACTCAGCCGTTTGAGGCACAGCTTTTTCCTTGGTTAAACAGGTAGTGTGGGTGAAGGATTTTGAGGGCATGCCAGGCATATCGACCGTGGTTGTAATTTCCCAGAGACCATCCTCCATGTTCGGTGCTGCAAAGGAAATCCCTGTAAAAAAGACGAACACTACTGCAACGATGATCCAGATGCTTCTCTTCATAGTGCACTCCTTTTGATAAGAACTGGCTTTTAGGATGAATTAACAATATAAAAGAAGGAAGTTCTATGTCAAGAATAAAAATACCTCCGATGATTACCAATTGAAACCAAACATGGGTCGCCGAAATGTCCACTCGTGGATTTCAGGAAGAAGTCAACATCCCCCCTTACATTGCCCGTGAGGCTAAGTCCTTACTTCCGCACACCGAACGTTCCATAGCGATACCCCTGCCTACACGCTTCTCTTTCAAGACACCCCTTTAATTCTACCCCCCCTCAAATTCTATTTCTTGTTGTATCTCAAGCAAAATACGCCCAATGGCTGGCGTGTGTCTTGAAATAACCGTCCAATCAGGAGGTGTCTCCCATTTTCGATCTTTAATTTTCGGTTCATATACCATGACCGTTCCTCGGTCATTTACGATAGTAAGTGTCTCTTTACCACGCCTAAAATCCCGATTGACCTCTGTTACAAGAATCGCAGGAAAGAAAATCTCCTTGTTGGGTCTCTCAGCTTGGTCAATGGAAGAATCTATCAAATACTTATTTTCCACAATGGCCACCAAATGCCCTAAATACCCTTCCCCCTTGTGATCTCCAAAACCAATACCTATGCCCCACGCCCCTTTCGTAATCCATTTTTCCATTTCTTCTTTTGTAGGCCAGTGTTTTTCTCGCTCAAATATCTCCCTAAACTTACTATTGTAAATCTGAACCTGACATGGAAGAGGCATTGCTTTAAATCCTAAACGGGAGAAAACCTCTACCGTGATCCGTGTAGAGGCAATACAGGAATCCTTTCGGAAATACTCCAATATAACTGGACGGGCGATTCGAGCGTAAACCTTTAGGACTTCCTCAATAGTCATACACTCTCCTCTTCCCTTTTATCACTATTCGGTGGGCTAATTTTTATCCCTATATCTTCCATTTGGCATCCCTTTCAAGAGGAAAAATGATTTTTTATTACCCAAATTACCTTGAGGTCGGTGTTTAAAAAACCTTTTAGATTCAAGCTCAGGTTTAGGGCTTTGGGTAATAAAATGGACACAAATATTACCCAAATTGCAGGCTTCGAATCGCCTCTATCCTCCGGTCATCCGTGCTCTGAAGATACCTTTCCGTGGTTGGTATATGAGAATGGCCCATCAAAGGCTGAACGGTCTTAAGGTCATTTCCATTGTCCAGGAGGGTCGTTGCAAAGGTATGCCGCATTACGTGAGGATGAATCCTCTTCCGAATTAGGGGCTTTTTTGTCGTCGATTTGATGAGGCGATCCACAGCCTTGGGTGTTAGTCTCTTTCTTTCGTAAGGGCCATGCTCAGCGAGAGTGTCAGGGGCAGAGTGAGCGAGAACACTACCTTCGGACATAAATTTGGAGCTGGGATGATGTGAATCGCGTCCCATGGTCAAACCTAGCCTGCAATCCTTCGACGGTATTTTTCGCACTCTTCCGGGAAAGTTCTTTCTAATTTCTGCCATAAAGAATCTACGGTTTGTGCAAAGATACGCACGCGCTCAAACCAAATCGGATCTGAGACCTCTGGAAAGGCATCGCCAAGGGCACGGAATACTCGCTCCTGGGTTCGGAGGAAACTAAGGACTTCGAGAAAATAATTAAACCGGTTGAAGCCATTGTTTGGTTTAAGCTCTTGATAACCCAACCAGATCTGTGATTTACCGGTTTTATCCTTCCAGACGAGGTTGCGAACCGCTGACGCAATACGTACATGCAAGGAAGCTCCAGACCCTCTTTCATATGCACCATCTAAATTGTATCTCCTGAGCACCTGAATAATCTCGCCCTGGTATTTTTTATAAAATGCTTTCCCTTCAGTGTCGGAAACGAGTTCCATCCAGCTGTTTCCAACATTTTCATCTCCTCTCATTATTATCAGTAAGGCTAATGATTCTGCTTCAAGCCTGCCGTAACCGAGAGCAGGGGTCAGACGCATGCGAAGAAGGTCGGTAACCGCCCACATATATTGGCGCTGCAAAAGTAAGAAGATTATGCCTCGAACTCTCCGGGAATAAAGTTTGAACCATGCGGATCGTGCGCGATCAATGATCGGATTGTTACAGGTTTTCGACTCAACCAACTCGATCAGCTTTTCTGGTTCCACTCCGAGATCTTTGGAGCACTGTTGGAATGTCGACAAATCCGTAGACTCTGCCTCCCCACCTTCTATGCACCGGCCAAAGGTTGTGAACATTCCAGCTGCGGTATCGAGAATAGTTGACAGTTCTGGATCAAAACCCGCGAGTATCCTGCGTGAATGTGAAACATTCTCAGCATCTGCTTGCATCAGTTCATCAATTTCACTCATGGCAACACTCCTAAATGTTGAACCTGGATTCTCCCGGCCTCGAACCCGCTTCACGTCCCAAATTGCAGGCTCTGGATAGCCTCAACCTTTCTGTCATCCGTGCTGTGGAGATACGCCTCTGTAGTGCGAATGTGGGAATGCCCCATCAAAGCCTGCACCGTTCTAAGGTCATTCCCTTTATCCAAAAGGGTAGTGGCGAAAGTATGACGCATCACATGGGGATGAATCCTTTTATGAATCAGAGCCTTTTTCGCTACCGAACGAATAAGACAATCCAAAGCCTTTGGAGTAAGGCATCTTTGGGCATACGGCCCATGTTTCCCCAAAGTATCAAATAGCGAAGGATTTGGATCGACCCCGCTCCCATTAGCCTTCAAATAGTCCTTAATGGCAAGAAGAGTTTCAGCTTTTAACGGTATTCTTCTAAATTTCTTTCCTTTCCCTATGACATCAATGACCGCCTGGTTTCGGTAGGTTTTGAGATCCGCCACTTTAAGGTTACAGATTTCAGCTTTCCGCAATCCTGTTGTAAGGAGTAAAAGTAGAATGGCGTAATCACATTTACCTTGCAGGGTTCTCCGATCTGGGACTCTAAGAATGGCTTGAGCTTCATCTTCGGTCAAGAATTCGGTTTCTTTCTTCTTCATAGTTTATATCTCGCCCCCTAATTTCATACCCCAAACTTATTACCACGTTCACTTGTGGCGCCTTTTCTGAAATTAAACACTTGAAACTTTTGTTTAGTTTTTCCTCCCAAAATCACCCGATTTCCCATCCTTTTTGACCTTATTCGGTAGGAAAATTAAACAATTCTGATTCTTTTGTTTAACCCCACGATAATCACTTTGACCCAATTTGTAAAGGTGAAAGCGGAGCAATTTCGATGTGTTAGACAATTGTGGCAAAAAGGGTATGTTGGATACGGGGGTCTAAGGAAAGACCACTCAGGCAATCAATTTTCGGGGTAGAAAGGGTATATTTTAGATAGGTATTGGTGGGAAGGTTAGTTTAAAATTTCTATCAAATGATGAAAGACCCAACTCCCCTTTTAGAAATTGTTAATCCATCTTTTTTCAATTGAGATATTACTCTATGAGCAACCTCTTTGCTTACATTGAAGTCCTGAACAATTTTTTGGTAGGATAACTTTTGCCCTTTCTTCAATTTCCCAGAAAGAATCATTTGCTTCAGTTGGTTAAATACAGTTTCCGAAGCCTGATGCCTGGTTAGCTTTTTGGGAAAGATTTCTTTGAGGACTTTATCAGGTATTCTATCCCTCTTTGACCTACTCATTCTTAACCCTCTATTTGCTTCATCGTTTTAGAATCGTATTTCTGGGCCTTATCCTTTCCCAAATTACCTTTGAAATATTCATCAAAACAAACAGGACATATTGAATCCTTTTTGATAAACCTCCCTAACTTATAAAAGGAGGGATAATTCTTTAATTCCGCTCCACAATAATCACAGTAGATTTGGTTTGCCATTTTACTTGGGTGTTATCCCCTTTTCATTCTTTCTCTCCATCTCCCGATCCACCACCCTTACCATCTCCAAAAACTCCTCCTTGGTGAATATCCCCTTCTACCGCTGTTTTCTCCGTTGGATTTCTCTCCGAATCCTGCTTCTCTCCCGTCCATCATAGACATAGAGGGAGGGTGGGACATTCCATCCCAATTCCCGATGCCATTGAATGATCGAGTAAAAACTCTTGTATCCGACCTTTCGCCCTATCGTACGGATCGGGAGTCGTTTCGTAAAATAGATCGCATAAGCCTTCTCCGCTCTCTTTGAGTGGAGTCGTCCAAACTTCTCATCGACCAATCCTCTGTCTCTCAGCGTTCGGAGATGGTAACGGCATTTTGCCCCTGACCCCCCTGTTTCCTTTACGATTGTGTGAATAGAAATAAATTCGCTGTGGGGTTTCTTGCTGATCTGGATCAGCTTCTGGCACAAACGGCATTCCCCAGTCTGATGCCCTTTGAGTTTCACTGGTCTCTTGATCCCCTGCCTTTTAGAAAAGGCATGAACCGCCTGCCTCGACACTCCATACCTTTCCCCCAGTTTCTTAAAGGTAAGAGTGGTCTCTTTCAAGTCCTTTAGCAAATCTTCTTCCTTACCCTGAAGTATTCCCCATCTTCTCATTATCATCTCCGTTTTTTCTACCTTTTCATCCCCCGATCCACCATCTTCACCATCTCCAGAAACTCCTCTCTGGTAAATATCCCCTTCTCAATGAGTAACCTGGTGAGGGCTTCTTGTTGGACTACCTGGGACATGAGAAGTTCTTCAAAGGAAACGACTTGTTTCGGGTCAAGGGGGATTGCCATGTACCACCTCTTCAAATAGGAGAGGGTGTTTTACCTACCTGGCCCTTCTGGTTTGCTACGGCTATTATCTTTATCCCTTTTTACTCGTTTGAACTTAAATAACTTGTTTGGTGAGATAAATATAAATATGCTACCTATCGTCACAAACACTATCCCCAAAAGAATGAGCAAACCAGACAAAAGGGAAAAAAAACCCAATACGTTAATTAACGCCTTACCCACTCCTTTGGTTTCTTTTGCGTTAGTCCGCATTTCTCCCTCAGCCAACTCTACCTCCCTCTGCCAGCATAGACCTCCGAATGTCCATCGTGCTCCTGCCAGTTCTTCATATATCTTTCGGCCAATTTCATATCCCTGATCACGAGGAGATTTTCAGCATTATTCTCCTCCGCAGCCTTCGTAAAATTGAAAGACCCAGTGATTACCGTCTCCCCGTCAATGACCATCACTTTGTTATGTGCTACGGAGTGCTGAGCGATGCTTCAACAAGCTCCTTCCATGAAATATCTGGATTATCAATTGTTACAATATCACGAATTGTATCTTTCAGATAATCTGGCCATTTTTCAATTTTGCTAACCATCTCAATTTCTTTTTCAATCAGGTTCTCTAATTCCGAGCGATGAAGCTGGGAGGCTGTTGTTTTGGCTTTTTTCAAACGATTTAAAAATTTTTGGTTATGACCATCTTGGGTCACGGCGTGGGTAATCTCGTGAATGAAGAGTAAATCCACATCTACTGCATCCTTCTCTAGCTCGTTACGGTTAAAAACAATGGTCTTGGAAGACTCCTTGCATTCTGACCCCTCGGTCGTCCTTCGTACTTTCCAACTCCTCCAATTTTTCCATTTGGGGAAGTATATCCTGACAATTTCCTCAAATTTTTTTCGGATATTCATATCATCTCACCTACCTTTCTCTATGAATTTTAAAATAACCTGAACGGTATTTTTTAGCTGTGGGTTGGAAGCATCAAAAGTTTTCACTTTCCACATCCATTCGGGTTTGGGTTCATAACAGATTCAGTCCTTTTGATGTCCGTATCGTTCTCCTTCCAACTGGTCAAGCCTCTGCTCAATGCTTGCAAACCTGTCTTGAAGATAATTCATAAAGCCTTTGGACAGACCCTCCCATTTGAGTCGCCAGGCTTCAAGGGTTTCCTCTCTTTCGTCCAACAGGTCTATGCCCAATCCATTTGATCTTATAAAGTTTTCGATATCGGTTTTACTGTCCATTAGAGCTCACCTCTTTCCTCTCTTTCCTTTCTTTCCTTCAGTCTCTTGATATCCATAATAATCCTCAAAGTTTCATCCATCTCCCATCCCCTCGTGAAACACCAGATTCCATTGTGAGTGGAATGGTAAAGAACACCGCTTTCACGTCCAGTGGATGCGTGATCTATAAATTCTTGGGCTTTTTCTTTGGTTCTATGTAAAAAAACCAAAAGGCCATATCCGTGCATTCTGTTATAGTGCAGGGTTGCGTAAGGACCTTCCCCGTCCTGATAGGCGGACTTGAATCTGCACTTCGCTGAGGCTCTATACGATCTGTGGGTCTTGTCACAAGTTTGCCATTCCAACTGCTTGCTTTCCTCCATTCCTTTTCACCTTCTTTCGGTTAATTTTTGCTATGACAAAAACCCGATGACAGTCGATGACACCACCCTAACAGGTTTATTTCTACAAAAAAATTCCTATAATAAAACCTGTTAGACCATAGTCAACGACAACCATCGGTTGAAATCATTAGGGTTTTTATTTCAGGCTGATTCCTTCCCAAGAAGCACCACCACTGCGACCACCCTTCACCGCAATGTAACCCCTTTCCCGCAATTTATTTTGGAGCGTTCTCATTTTCCAGGGTTCTTCACTTTCATTTGCAATCCACCATTGGGAAAAGGCTTCATACAAATCCTTTATTCCAACCTTCCCTTCCTTGATGCACATCTCGTCTATGAACCTTCCAAGAGCGTCGGATTCATTCCTGCTCCTTCGACATTCTTTTGTTGAGTGAATCTTATTTCTTGGTCTATTTTCTTTCTACGACAATCTCCAACTCGCTTATTTCCAGCCACTTCAGGCATACGCCCTTCCAAAGTTGGGTTGACGCTTCCCGAATGAGTTCAGGACTTGCATAATAAACGTGCGGAAACACCTTCTGTCCTTTCTTCTTAACATCCTTGACCCTTGATCCCCACTTTCAGTCTTCCACGACTCCAACAACGTCTAACTCTTTTTTTAGTTTTCATCCTTTCACACCTTCTTCGTCTCTATCCATTTTCACCCCCCTTTAGTCGTCTGGAAGTTGGTCTTTCCATTCGGGATACCAGTCCGAGCCTTTTATAGCACGGATGTGGGCGGGGATTTTATCTGGTTTGTAGTCACACCTTGGCCAGTTCTCACACGTTGGGAAATTCCCAAACTTCCCTCTTCTTTGGATGATCCGCCCCTGACACTTTGGGCAGAAGGCTTCTGATTTAAAAGTAGTTGACACTTGTCCACTACTTTTACTTACTCCTTCTTCAACTGGTGTTTGTTTTTGGGTTTCAAAAGAGGTTGGAGATGAAGATGTTTTCCCCTCTTCTTTTCTTGCTTCTTTTAAAACCTTTTTTAAGACATCTTTTCCTTTTTGTTTTTTAAGGGAATTCCCCGATGGATTCAATGACTTATCTTGTGTTTCTTTGGATAAAGCGTGGACATTCTTGTCCAGGGTGCGTGGACGTTTATGTCTACGCTGCGTGGACATTCTTGTCTTTACTTTTGTTTGAAAAGCGTGGACATATATGTCGTCGCTTTTGATGATTTGGAAACGAAGTTTCTGACCACTTTTAGATAGGATTTTTAACCGTCCCTTGTCTTTCAGTTCTTTTAATAGTCGGGATATTTGTCTCTTACTCCAAGGGGATTCTTCAACTAAGGTGGTTACACTTGCGTACCCTTCGTCATTCTTCCCTTGATGGAGTTTGAGGCGACCTAATAACAATTTTGCTGATGGTGATATATCCCTGCTTTGGTAAAGTGATAGGGGAGTCTGAATAAATAATTTACTCATCTTGGCCACCCCCTTGTCGAGAGTTCCGCTTCATTATTATTATCTGCGATTTCAGGCTGGTGATATACTCGGCATGAGTTAGGGCGTCGACAGGAGCATCCTTGTTGAAGAATTTAGTGATAGCTTCCTTTATTTCTCCCTTTGAATCGTCAAAGGAGAATATGACTTTCCCTTGGTGATATTTGGCTGGTTGGGCTTGCTTGAAACCCATGGCTAAAAGGTAGGCAACTAAGTCGACATCGTGAATGAGCTTTAACATATTAACCTCCAACATTATTTGATTTAGGTTTTAAGTCCCTGTGACTGAGTTTAGGAGTTCCACTCCACCTGCAGAGTTATAGTTGGTCAGGCAGGTTCAACAACCAAAAGAAAAAGGCTCCAAGGTGGTCGGGGCTTGGGGAGCCTTTGAACCTTGGAGCCTTCTCGGTGTAACCAGCGAATCCCCAATCTCGACCTTTTTGTATCTCATGCTTTAATTAAACCCAAAACGAATCGTTTCAGCCAAAATTCTTTAAGCTGAACTGTTTTTGCCCGTCTAATCTAATTAGACCTAAGTGTTGCAGGAATCGTTCCAGGACAGGGTAAATTCTTGTATTTTATAAAAATAACTGGAATCACCTGTTAATTTATTTATATAAAAAACCAAAAAATGCTAAAAACGCCAAGATGTCGTAACTCTGTTCATCCAAAAATTCTCCTTTACTTTTTCGGTTTATCCCAGAGAGACACCTCACCAGAAACGATTAAAAATCATCTACAATGAGTTTTAAGGGGTCTAAAACGGTCTTTTTCGGGGTCAAATTGACAGGCGGGGTAATAGGTATGGACTCTTCAAAAAAGGGTGTTTTGATACCCTCTACGGTCAAGTTTTGGGGTTTACTTTTGGGAAGGAATTTTTTAGAATAGGTTTGAGGTGTCTCAATGAACTCTTCCAAACCCATCAAATACGGAGTCTACAAGCGGAAGTCTGGACGACGGGAGGTCTATTTCAGCTTTGAGGGAAGGCAGATCCACTTGACCCGTCTTCCGTGGGGTAAAACCCTTAAGAGTGATTTGGATGCCGCCTTGTTGGTTGCCTACCTGAAGCGGTTCGGATACCATCCTGAGAAGTTTGGCAAGGACGTGTCCTTCCAGTTTAGCAAGGCAATCAATGTTTGGATTAAAAACTCAAACATCTCTCCTGAATGGCTGAAGCAAAGGAAACTGATTGCCAAGAAGAAGTTCATTCCCTATTTCAAGAGCAGGGACATCAGGACTATCTCAACCATCCACATATTAGAGTTCTATACCGCCCTCAAATCCAAAGGATTTTCCTCTCACTATCTGAGCAGTCTTATGAAGGAGCTTCACGCCTTCCTTAATTTCAATAAGAAGAGCCTGACCACCTTTCCTGACTTCCCCAAAATTACTGTGCAGGAGCCTGCGATCAAGTGGCTTACGAGTGAAGAGCAGGACAGGGTCTTCCAACACATCCCGAAACAAGACCTTCCTATTTTTGAGTTTATGCGAAGGTACGGGTGCAGGATTAACGAAGCGAGCGGTTTGCTGAAGGCAAATGTCCATCTTGAAAACAACCCGTCTTATGTCGTTTTGGCTACGGTGCTCGGAGCAATGGGGCAACTAAAACCCACCACAAAGACAAAGCGGATCAAAGTCCTTCCCATCATTCCAGAATTGAGGTGGCTGTTTGAAAATGAGAATGGTTCTGACTTTGTGTTTGCTAAGAAGCGTAAACCCTATACGAATAAAATGCTCAATCTCATTTGGAACAGGGCCAATAAAATATCAGGTGTGACCACAATAAACCTCTACAACGCCATGCGTCATTCCTTTGGGTGGCAACGACTAAATCAAGGCTACTCTTTGGATGAGATCAAAACTGTGATGGGTCACACTTCTACCAAGACCACTGAAAGATATGCTGCCTACCAGCTCCAAACTTTGGAAGGGATCATCCGTGGAAACGATAAGTCTACTATAGGTTCGCCAGACATTAAACTACTCGATTTTAAAGGTGGAAATAAAAACGGAGAAAAGACTTTGAGCCTTGAGCTTTGAACTTTGAGAAAGAAAGACTTCGAACTATGGAAGGTTGGGGGCTTCTAAGATTTCGACTTTAAACTCTTTGGCTTGGCTAGGTGGGTCCTTGAAAATTACCATAAAAGGAGTTGCCTTGCCCGAAGGCGTGATCATCTCTTGCTTTGTTTGAGGTTTAATCACCATCTCCCCTCTAAAAAATTCCACAGGTTGTTTCTTCAACTCTCCACGACCGATGATGCGACCGCAGATCCCCTCCTTCTCAGCCACTTTGAGTTTGTCTTGATCAAAAATGATGACCCTTATTTTGATATGCTTCTTTGTTAACTTGGATTGATTCTTTACCTTTCCCTCGATAATAAAGAGTGAGGTCTCCCCTATCTTCTCGTCATATCCATTCAGATCTCCAACGATCAGATCTCCTTTCTCTATTCCCCAAATCTGGTCCCAAAGCTCAGTGACCTTTTTAACTGGATATTCTAAATAGGGGGAGAGTCTGCCACCAGAGCTCAATTCCGACCATACATAGAAGATGCCGAAGACCAGGAGGACCAAAACGACGATAAGGGCAAAAAATCGAGAGGGACCTTTCCTCTCAGCACGCATCATACTCTTCGGTTTGGAGGGTTTGCCCTCCGCCCTCTCTTCTCTTACGGGTTCTTCAGGGGGTAGCTTCTCTCCTCTTTCTGGAAGAACCAATCTTTCCACTTTTTCTGGAGGAGTCAATTTCTCCGCTTTCTCTGTAGGAATCTTTTCAGAAAAGAGGAACGCTTCTTCCTCCTCTTCTGGTACTATCTCTTCCTTCTCTACTTTCACCTCCGGAGGAGCCTCCACTTTTTTCTCACCTGGTCCCATCAATTCTTCGTGATATTTGGCGAAGGACTCGAAATCCTCGATAATTTCCTCTTTGGTCTCAGGAGGAGGGACGACATAGAATACATGCTTGCACCGTGAACAACGGACCTTGACGCCCTTGGCGGGAATTCGAGAATCGTCTAAATTAAACTTGGTCAAACAGGAAGCACAGGTGATGATCATAGAAAACCCTCTTTTTAACGATTTTCCGACATTATGATGAAAGGAATAGAAAAAATCAAGAATAAAATGGAAAAAGGTTCGTCAGCAAACGGAGATTAGAAAAAATAAAGGCCCAATGTTAATTCTGGGCCTGAGATATTTAACATTTGCCTGCCTGCGAAGGCAGGAACTTTGTCAATTGGAATTTGTTTTTTTAAAGTCTATCGTCCTAATCTTTTTTTGAACTCTTGGGTTAGCATGGGAACGACGGTAAAGAGGTCGCCAACAATTCCATAGGTGGCTATCTTAAAAATGGGAGCTTCAGAATCTTTGTTGATGGCGACAATAACATCCGATGTCTTCATGCCAGCCTGATGTTGAATGGAACCTGAGATACCGCACGCAATATAGATCTTGGGCCTAACGGTTCGACCGGTTTGCCCAACTTGATGTTCGTAAGGAATCCAGCCTGAATCGACGGCTGCACGAGAAGCACCCACGGCGGCTCCTAAAACCCCTGCCAGTTCACGGATCACCTTAAAATTTTCAGGACCCCCTATCCCTCTTCCCCCTGAGACGATGATCTCCGCATCAGCCAGATTGACCGTCTCCGTCCCTTTGATGAATTCTAAAACCTTTGTCCTGACCTGATCTTCGGTCATCTGAAGGGTTTCCCGAATGATCTCTCCTTTTCTCGAATCATCCCTCGGAGGCATGGCGAAAACCTTGGGTCTGACCGTAGACATCTGAGGTCGGTAGTTGGGATAGTCGAGAATCGTCGCCATGATGTTTCCACCAAAAGCTGGCCGAGTCTGTTTGAGATATTTTGTTTCCGGATCGATGTCCAGACCAGTACAGTCTGCCGTTAATCCTGCCTCTATGGTTGTGGCTACTGTCCCCGCAAAATCTCGACCCTGGGTGGTTGCTCCGTAGAGAACAATCTCAGGTTTGTATTTCCTAATGAGATCAACGGCAGCCTTAGCATAAGAATCGGTTCGATACTGTTTAAGTACAGGGCTTTCCATGACATAGACCTTCTCCGCTCCATAGGCGATGGCCTCCTTGGTAAATTTATCGACGGTCTCCTTGTCCCCGAAAAGCATCCCGCATAATTTGCACCCTATGGCATCGGCCAACTTCCTTCCCTCGCCAAGAAGTTCGAAGGAGACACTTCCAACCTTACCGAGTTCATGCTCTATAAATATCCAGACATCTTTATAAGCGCTGATGTCGATTGTGACGGCCTTCTCTTCCTTTTCCAGAGTGATTGCACTCACCGGACAGACATCCACACAGGCTCCGCAGAAGGTGCACTTCTCATCGACCACGGCAATCCCTTCCTTCATACTCAGTGCGCCAAAGGGACAGGCAGGAATACAGGATTCACATGCAGTGCAGGTATCCTTATCAATCAATAATCTGGCCATTCGCTTTTCCTCCTCTATCTTTCGTGTCCGTTACCCCTGAATCGTGATTCGTAATTCCATTTAATTTTTTATCGGGCACGGATCACGAGACACGAGTCACGTTTATTTAATGAACTTGGTATCCATCAATTTGTTCACCAGAAGGGGAACCACCTCTCCCAATTCTCCTTTCAAAACCTCACCGCCTCCTCCTCTGGCCTCTGGGGAAAAGATCCTCATCACCCAGGTGGGTGATCCCTTCAATCCAATACGATTCTCATCCGCCCCGACATCCTTTGCGGTCAAGGTAGGAATCTGTGCCTTGGCCGCCTTCTTGATCCCTAAAAGAGAAGGAAGTCTCGGTTCATTGATGTCTTTAACAACTGTCAACAAAGCAGGAAGCGAAGATTCAACGACCTCTCTCCCATTCTCCAGCAATCGTTCCACCACAATCCTCTTCTTTGCGGGATCAATCTCCTTGACCTTTGAAACATAAGTCAGCTGCGGGATTCCCAGGCGGGTGGCAATACCTGGCCCGACTTGAGCGGTATCTCCATCGATGGCCTGCTTTCCACAAATTACCAAGTCCACATCCCCAACGACCGCCTTAATCGTCTTCGCGACGGTATAGGCTGTAGCCAAGGTATCTGCTCCTGCAAAGGCCCTGTCTGAGACCAAATAGACCTTATCCGCACCCACAGCCAGTGCGTTTTTCAACACCTCGATGGCCTGTGGAGGGCCCATGCTGATCACGTGGACTTCTCCGCCATGCTTCTCTTTGATAAGAAGCGCTTCTTCGACAGCGTACTCATCGAAGGGATTGGTAATGCTTGCCACACCCTCCCGAACCAGTGTGTTGGTCTTCGGGTCAATCTTCACATCTGTCGTGTCCGGAACCTGTTTGATACATACGGCGATCTTCACTTTCTCCTCCTCATTTTCCTTTAAAATTTGGTTTCCTCTTTTCAACGAATGCCGTCATTCCTTCCTTCTGATCCTCGGTACTAAAACCGAGACTGAAGGCATAGGATTCTAAAGAACACGCTTCTGCCAAATCCATATTGAAACCAGTATCCACCACCATCTTGGCTAATCTCACTCCGACGGCTCCATTAGCTGCGATCTGGAGGGCCACTTTTTTCGTCTCCTCCATCAGGAAGGCCTGAGGAAAGACTCGATTGACAATCCCCATCTGATAGGCTTCCTGTGCGGTGATCATCTTCCCTGTTAGAATCAGTTCTTTCGCCTTCCCTTTCCCGATCAGACGAGGGAGTCTCTGTGTTCCTCCGAAACCTGGAAAGATGCCGAGGGTGACCTCTGGAAGGCCGAACCTTGCATTCTCAGAGGCATAGGCGAAATCACAGGCAATGGCGATCTCCGTTCCTCCTCCCAGGGCGTAACCATTGACAGCCGCGATGACCGGCCGATCAAGATCCTGGATCATTTTCAAGGTGAGATGGCCCAACTTCGAAAAGTTCAGGGCCTCTATGGAGTTCATCCCTTTCATCTCCGCGATATCGGCCCCTGCGACAAACGCTTTCTCTCCACTCCCAGTCATGATGAGAACCTTCATCTCCGAATGGTCCTTCGCTTCCTGGATTCCCATCTGGATATCTTTGAGGGTCTCGATGTTTAAGGCATTGAGCGCCTTGGGTCGGTTAATCGCAAGAATCCCGATTTCTCCTTCAAAGGATAACAAAATATTTTTATATTCCATCTCCCCTCCTAAAACGTACCCGTTACTTTCAACTCAAAACTCATAACTCTCAACTCTTAACTTACGTTCTCTCTACAATCATGGCCATGCCTTGACCACCCCCGATACAGAGGGTGGCAAGACCGAGATTGACTTTCCGATGTTTCATTTCATGAAGGAGAGTGACCATTAACCTTGCGCCCGAGCATCCAATAGGATGACCCAGAGAGATCCCACTCCCATTGACATTCGTCTTTTCCATATCAAATTGCAGCTCCCGGATACATGCAATCGCTTGGGAAGCAAAAGCCTCATTCAGTTCAATCAGTCCAATGTCATTGAGAGTAACTCCAGCCTTTCTTAAGGCCTTCCTCACTGCTGGAATAGGACCTAAGCCCATATAGGCTGGGTCAACCCCTCCTGTGGCATAAGACCGAATCGTTCCCATGGACTCTAAATTCAAGGCTTTTGCCATTTCTTTAGACATCAAGAGGACAGCGGCAGCAGCATCATTGATCCCAGAGGCGTTTCCTGCGGTGACGGTTCCTCCTGGTTTAAAGGCTGTTGGGAGTTTGCCCATCTTCTCCAAAGAAGTATCCATGGGCCTTTCATCGGTATCGAAGATGATGGGTTCACCCTTCTTTTGTGGGATCACCACCGGAATGATCTCTTCCTTAAAAATTCCATTTTTGATGGCCGCTCTCGCCCTCTGATGGCTCAGCAATCCTAATTCATCCTGCTCCTTTCTCGAAATTCCAAACTTCTCAGCGATGTTCTCTGCGGTGAGTCCCATGTGGTATCCATAAAAAATTTCAAAGAGACCATCAAATACCATCAAATCGATCATCTCTTGGTTGAACATCCTGGCACCCCAGCGACCCTGGGGGAACGAATAGGGAACCTGACTCATGTTTTCCATTCCCCCTGCCACCACGACCTCTGCTTCCCCTATCAGGATCGATTGAGCACCTAAGGCAATGGCTTTTAAACCTGAGGCGCAGACTTTGTTGATCGTAAAGGCATTGGTTTCCTTCGGAACTCCTGCATAAATCATCGCCTGACGGGCTGGATTCTGTCCCTGTCCAGCCTGGAGGACGTTGCCCATGATCACCTCATCAACTTGAACCCCCTGCATGGATTCATCCCATTGGTAATGGGATTTCTCCAACTCTGTCATTCCTGCCCATTTAAATGCATCAGGAGCGACTTCAAGAAGTTCCTTCTTAACGACTGCCTTAAGACCAACTTTTTTAAGAGCTTCTCGGATAGCGATGGCGCCTAATTTGATGGCCGAAACATCCTTCAAGGAGGCCCCGAATGTACCGATCGCTGTTCTGGCTCCACTAACAATGACAACTTCTCTCATTTGACTCTCCTTTTAATCCCCCCTGTTGGCAGATATGTGATGAAACGAAAAAAGATTGACTACTATTTAATTCAAAAGATAATTTTCACAAGTATGTTTTTTAGCCCAAATCATTTTTTTTGTCAACATCTTTTTCTTGGATTGGAATATTAATAATTTATTTTTAATTTCGAAAGGTTGGCAGCAGTGAGGATAGCTTTAACAAGATTGGTTGGATCAGCCAATCCTTTTCCGGCAATATCATAGGCTGTCCCATGATTGACTGATGTCCGGATAAAAGGTAATCCCAAGGTAAAATTGACGGCTTCCTTAAAATCGAACATCTTTATTGGGATGAGGCCTTGGTCGTGATACATGGAGATGACAGCATCAAAGGCGTAACGGCCTGAAAGGTCGAAAAAGGAGTCTGCGGGAAAGGGTCCTTCAACATCCATTCCAAGGAATTTCGCCTCTGCGATGGCCGGAAGGATCTCCTTTTTCTCCTCTTCTCCCAGGAGTCCTTCTTCTCCGCAATGGGGATTGAGGCCGAGGACAGCAATTTTTGGGTGAGGAATCAAGAAATATTTTTTCATCCCTTCATTGGTCAATCGTAGGGTAGATAAGATACGATTCGCCGTGATCCATTTTGAAACATCCTTTAGAGGAAGATGGGTCGTCACCAGAACGATTTTCCACCTTGATCCTAAAAACATCATCGCCACGGAGGAGGCTTGAACCAGATGGGCTAAAAGTTCTGTATGGCCAGGGAAAAGATATCCAGCCGCATTCATCGCCTGCTTATTGATCGGGCAGGTCGTCATGGCATCCAATTTACCGCTCCTTACCCACTGGACCGCCTCTTCAATATATCTCACCATCGCTTCTCCGCACGCTCTGTCCGGTTGTCCGAAACGAAGAGATGTGATTTCTAATCGGCTTAAAGAAAAGAGAAATATTTTTTGAGGAAGGTATCCGTCTTCGGGTATCTTCTCAATGACCTCCAAGGTGGAAGAAAGGTTTTGCATTTGGATGGCCCTTGAGAGCACTTCACGATCGCCGAAGACGATGGGCCGACAGGCTTGAAACGGTTCTTTCATGGATAAAGCCTTCACGATAATTTCCGGTCCGATACCAGTCGGATCACCCATCGTGATTCCGATAAGGGGAAGAGCCATACGCTCACCATTCGAGGAATTAATTTTCAACAGGTTAAATTGCTGCTTTTTGAAAATACCCGAATCTAAGATAAACACCAAATTCCAAGCACCAAATATCAAACAAATTACAATGACCAAAATTCGAAACTTCAACCAAAATCGTTTTAGTCATTGGGGCATTGGTGTATGGGATTTATTTGGAATTTGGAAATTGGGATTTCAAATTTAAAGTTTGATCTCGATGACGGACTTTGCTTTCAAATTGCTGAGATATTGTTTAAACGCCTTCTCCATTTCACTTTCATAATAATCCACCTTAATCTTCTCTTGGACTTCCTCAAAGGGGAGAGGATCCACTCCCTTTCGATCAAGGAGTTTAATAATATGAAAACCAAATTCCGTTCGAACGATCCCACTCACCTCTCCGACCTTGAGGCGCAGCGCCTCTCTTTCAAGGGCAGGCAGGAGCTCTCCCTTCTTAAAATAACCTAAATTCCCCCGCTCCTTATTCGAGGCATCTTCCGAATAGAGGAGAGCCATTTCCCCAAAATCCTCTCCCCCTTTAATTTTTTCTAAAACTTTCTGACCCTTCTTCCTAATTTCCCGAATCTCCTCCGGTGTGGCCTCTTTGGGAATGACGAATAGGATGTGACCGGGTCGATAGGTTTCATTGGTTCGATAGCGACCCATATTCTTTTGATAAAATTCCCTTAACTCTTTTTCTCCAGCCTTTGCTTCGACCTTCACCGACCAATTGATTAACTTTTGGCGCTGGAGGCCTTTTTCGATCTGCTTCTTATAGCCCTCTAAGGTCAAACCATCTGCGGCTAATGCCTTTTCTAAATCCTCTTGGGTGGCAGCGTTTCGCCGCTTGACTTCCTCCAGGGTGGCTTCCATTTCTTTACTGGAAATTTTGATTCCAGATTTCTTCACTTCCTGGTCAATCAATTTCTCCTCAATCAGCTTCTCCAACACCTGTCGACAGAGCGCCTGCATCCGTTCCCGCTTCTCCAAACGATCCTCGATCACGATCTCTTCTTTAAGAGGGTTAATCCACTTTTCAACTTCGGAGAGGGTGATAATTTCTTGATTGACCACAGCCACCACGCGATCAACGACTGCCTCGCTTAAAGAGATCGGTCCGTAGAAAAAGAGAAAAAAACCAAATAGTAAAAAGAACCTTTTCATCTTCTCACCTCTCCCTTTTATGACCTGAGCCATTTTTTGTTGATCTTCACTTTCGCCTTCCCTTTGAGGCCTTTAAACCACTTCTGATAATTCTCCTCCCCTTTCTGTTGCTCAAGTTCTTGGAGAATCCCTAGCTTGGCTTCTTCAAATGGAATCTGCCGGGGTTCGATTTTCTCTTCCAATTTAAAAATATGATACCCATACGGGCTTTTGATCACCTCACTGATCGCTCCGACTTCCATGTTAAAAACATGGTCGAATTCGGTTGGCTTCTCTCCTTGGCTGAAATAACCCAAATCCCCACCCTGAACCTTTTCAGGCCCTAAGGATTTTTCCATAGCCACCTTCTCAAAGCTTTCTCCTTTTTTCAGCCGTTTCAGGATCTGGATCGCTTCTTCCCCATCTGCCACAACGATCTGACGTGCCCTCACCTTCTGGCCAATTTGAAATGAGGACCGATGGTTTTCATAATATTGAAGGGCTTCCCTTTCATCGATTTTCTCTTGGGAATGGAAGGCACTTCGGATGACCTTCTCCGCTAATAATTTTTCTTCCAGCCGAGCTTTCCATCCCTCCAGGGTTATCCCCTTGAGACCCAACTTCTCTCCAAATCCCTCCCCAGGATAATCCATTTTTATTTCAAAAATGGCCTGATTCAACTCTTCCGGGGAGACCTTGATTCCCAAGCGCCGAGCTTCTTGGACGAGAATCTTGCGTTCGATCACCTGATCGAGATAAGCCTGCCTCAGGTTTCCAAGACCTGTTCCTTGTGCCTCCTTACCTGGTTCTAATATCAATTCCTTAAACTCCCGATCAAATTCTTCAATGGGAATCTGTTCTTCATTGACTTGAGCGATAATATGTTCAGGGAGTCCCACTCCCCATTGATCACATCCCCACAGGAAAAATAAAAGGATAGTTAAGACGAGGAGGGTAGGAGATTTCTTCATTTCTTCCTTTCTTTTGGTTTCGCCTCCTTTTTCTCTTCTTCAGCCCATAGCTTCTCATTGATGAGGACCTTGGCTTTTGATTTTGCTTCTTTCACATATTCAAGATAGGCTTCCTGCTTTTTCTTCGGCTGGAGGAAAAATCGGATCCTTTCTTTGACTTGATTCAGAGGCTTCAAGGTGCTCCCCCGCATATCTTCCAATCGGATGATATGGTACCCATAGGGCGTGCTGACGACCTCACTGATCTCCCCCCTTTTTCTGAGGGAAAAGGCCGCTTCTTCAAACTGAGCAAAGGGGGGTGCCAACTGCCCTCGGCGGATATAGCCGAGATTTCCCCCATCTTCCTTGAATTTACCGATATTGTAGGTAGAGGCTAATTTCTCAAAACTTTCACCCTGCGAGAGTTTCGTCACCACTTCCTTCAGAGCGGGCTCCGTATTGACAACAATGTGCCGAATTTTTATCTCCTGTGGTTCCGTAAAGAGGACTTGGTTCTCTTTATAGTATCGTTGAATCTCCTCTTCTGAGACTTCCCCTCTTCCTCTTAATACCTCTTCGAGAAGGGCATCGATGAGGATGGCCCTTCTCGCATCCTCGATCTTGGCCAGGATTTCTTTATTCTTATCCAGGCCTTTCTTCTTGACTTCCTGATAAAGCACTTCTCGGGGGATCACATAATTTTCAAGAAAATCTCTCGTCCCCTTTTCGCTCAACAACTTCATCTTTCCTTCCAAGGGTTGCTTTTCCAACATCTGCTGGAATTCTTCCAGAGAGATAGAAACATCGTTGATCCTGACCAGTTCTTTCTCCCTCAACCCCTTCTCTCCTGATTTCTGACAGCCCGAAAACAAGAAAGACAGGAAAAGCAAGATCCCGAAAAAAATCAATCTCTTCGTCATCATCCTCACCTTATGGATTTATCTATAGACTTTTTTCCCCTCTTTGTCAAAAGGAGTAGGATGAAATCTACCATATCAAGCCAATGCTTGCAATAGCTTTTTGGCCGCCCCGAAGGGGTCTTGCCTGGCATCAGGCCATCCTTCGATGACCAATTTAGAGTCTGGGGTGAATCGATATTTACCTTCCCCCTGATACACAAAATCCACCACCCTTTGGGGAGAGACTCGGGTGCTCTCATCAAAGGTAAGGACAAATTGAGAAGGCGTCTCCTCAAACTTTTTGATCGACAATCTTGTCAGGAGAATTTTCACCTTGATCACTTCCAGGAGATGATCTACCTCTTTAGGAATCCTCCCAAATCGGTCAATCAGTTCCTCTCGAATCATCTCCAATTCCCCATCAGAACGAGAAAGAGAAAGCCTTCGATAGAGACTCAACCGTTCTCCCGGGTCTTCCACATAGGCCTCTGGAATGAAGGCGGGAAGATGGAAGTGAATCTCTGGAGTGATCTCTTCTATGACTTCCTCACCTTTTAATTCCCTGACCGCTTTCTCCATCAATTGGGTGTAGAGTTCAAATCCCACGGCAGCAATGTGCCCAGATTGAGATGGCCCAAGGAGGTTTCCCGCTCCCCGAATCTCCAAATCCTGAATCGCAAGTTTGAATCCGGATCCCAGCTCACTCAATTCCTGAATGGCTCGAAGCCTTCTCATGGCATCCCTGGAAAGGGTGAGGTCTCCGGGAATGATGAGATAAGCATAGGCTTGATGGCTCCCCCGGCCAACCCGGCCACGGATTTGATAGAGGTCTGCCAGACCAAAACGCTCTGCGTGATTGATCAGGATGGTGTTGGCGGTCGGGATATCCAAACCGGATTCGATGATACTGGTACAGACGAGGAGATTAACTTCTTTCCTGACGAATTGGAGCATCACCTTTTCCAATTCCTTCTCCCTCATCTGACCGTGAGCGATGGCCAGGGAGGCCTCTGGAATAAGCCGCTTTAAATGGTTGGCAAGGGTATGGATGTTCTGGACGCGATGGTGGACGAAGAAGACTTGACCCTCTCGTTCAAACTCCCTCTGGATGGCTTTTCGGATGACTTCATCATCATAACGAATCACGAAAGTCCGGATCGACAGGCGATTTTCTGGAGGGGTCTGGATGAGACTGAGATCCCGAATTCCAGAGACAGCCATCTGGAGTGTTCTCGGAATAGGGGTCGCCGTGAGCGTGATCACATCCACTAATTTTCTCATCTGCTTCAATTTCTCCTTATGGGAGACGCCGAATCGATGCTCCTCATCAATCACCACCAGTCCCAGATCTCGGAAGGACACGTCCTTCTGAAAAAGTCGGTGTGTCCCGATCACAATGTCCACCTTCCCTTCCTTCAGCCGTTGTAGGATCTCCTTCTGCTCTCGGGGACTTTTAAACCGGCTCAATACTTCGATCACCACCGGATAAATCTTGAATCGTTCACTGAAGGTCTGGTGATGCTGTTGGGCCAGAACCGTGGTAGGGACTAAAATGGCGACCTGTTTTCCACTCATCACAGCACGATAGGCAGCCCGGATGGCTACCTCTGTCTTACCGTACCCCACATCTCCACAGATCAAGCGATCCATGGGTTTGGGGTTGTCCATGTCCTTCATCACCTCATCAATCGCTTGCATCTGATCCGGGGTTTCTTCATATTCAAACGTGGCTTCAAACTCTTTATAAAACTGATCTAAAGGAGGAAATTTGAAACCTTCAAAGACCTTTCTGGCTGCATAGAGTTCGAGGAGTTCTTTCACCATCTCTGAAACGGCAGCCTTCGCCCTCTTCTTCGCCCTCTGCCATGAATGACTTCCCAGTTTATCCAACCTAGGGGATTTTCCATCTCCTCCGATGTAGCGTTGAATTAAATTGAGCCGATCCACAGGAAGATAGAGTTTATCTCCATCTTGATATTCCAAGAGAAGGTAGTCGTTTGAGACTCCCCAAATTTTTAAATGCCTCAGTCCTCTATAACGACCTATTCCGTAATCGATATGAACGATGAAATCATCTTCTCGAAGTTCGCTGTAGGCAGAGAGAGTCGGGCCTCTTCTCTGCCATGAAGTAGAGGGGATAGAAGTCCGAACCTTTCCTTCAGGAAGCCTCCTTCTCTCACCAAAGATTTCCTCTTCGGTCAGAATCACCCAACCCTCCCGGGGGTTTCGGAACCCTGAGGAAAGGGAGCCGACAAGAAGGACAAGACCCTCTACGAATTGATCAAGGGCCACTTTGAACCTTTTCGCTTTTTCCAGTCGTGGTTCCATTCCATACTGGGAGAGAAGGTCCCTCAATCGCTCAGCCTGACCCAGAGTATGGGAAACGATAAAGACTCCCATTCCTTTTTCCTGCCAATGAGGAAGGTTTTTCAGGAGGATCGAAAAAGGAGAAGTTTCATGGAGACCGGTTTTCACGGAGAGGACGGCTTTCATCTCCCTCTGGAGATTCTCGTTCGTCTCCATCTCAAAAGAAAAAACTTGCTGACATGAGGAAGGAGCAAGGGGTCCTCCTTGGAGATAGACCGTTTGAAATCTTTCTAAACAAAGCGAGGCCTCTTCATCACTGAGATAAGTGGTCTCTGGCGGAGGCACGGACCTCTTTTTTAACAAAGCCTTCTCATAATGTTCTTCGACCAGACGCGAAAAGGCCCGAGCCTCTTTCTCCGCTTCTTCGCCTTCTTCAATAAAAATGATTTCATTCCCCTTCAGATAATCCAGAAGAGTCTTCAGAGGTTGCACTGAAGAATCTCTCGGGATATCCCTCGCTGGGAGAAGGATGGCATTTTCCATCATCCCCTGTGGAAGAGAACGCTGAGTCTCTGTCTCGAATCGGCGGATGGACTCTAATCGGTCTCCATCAAATTCCAATCGAAGAGGTTCTTCATAAAATGGTGTGTAGAGATCGATGATCGCCCCCCGGACGCTAAAATCTCCCCTCTCCTCCACAATCCTCGCTGAGGTATAGCCACCTTCGTGAAGAAAATTGATCAATCGGTCGCGATCTACCTCTTCTCCTACGGAAAGAGAAAAAACAGATTCTTTTAAATCGACCGGAGCCAGAACCTTCTGCATCAGAGCTTTGACAGAAGAGACGATCACCCCCTCCTCCCCGTTTAGAAGAGAAAAAAGGACTCTCACCCGTTCCCTGACAATTTCAGGATGAGGAGGAATTTCATCATAAGGGAGGGTTTCCCATTGAGGAAAGAGAAAAGAGGGAACTTCCGACTCGTTCATAAAAAATCGGAGGTCCTCGAAGAGGGCCTCGGCATTTCTCAGATGAGGGACGATGACCAGCAGGGGCCCTCTCACCTTTTCTCTCCAATGAGATAAAAGGTAGGCCTTGGAAGAACCTGCAAGACTGGTCCATCCAATACGTTTCCACTTCCTCCATGGTTCAGAGTCGAACCAAGAACCAATAGAAGAAACATTTCCCTTTGCCCAATCATCCATATCTACTAATTTTCCATTCAAAGTGGCAAAAGTGTCAAGGCTGGACTCGTGTCCGTGTCCGTCATACGTTCCGGCACGCAGGCGTGTCCGAATTATTAAGTTTCAAATATTTATTTTTACGAGTCACGAATCACAGAACACGGTCACGTTATTTTTCTGCGTGACCGATAGAATTTAATCCATTTCAGAGAAAGAGGATAGGCAACGAAACTGAGGAGGGTGCAGAGAATTAATGAACCGATCAGAAAAGAGAGGAGGAGACCCGATTGGGAAGCAACACGACTCCAAAAATGTGAACCCATAAATCCTCGATCCATTCCCGATTGAAAAATTTCTTTGAGTGTTGCCCAGTCAATCCAAAATCCCGTCACCCACATCCCTACCCATGTGGCAATCATATAATAGGGAGCGATCCACCAAGGAGTATTCGTCCAGACTCCTAAAAGAACCGCCACACGGTTCAACCCGAATAGAAAAGCAATCGCTAAACCAGCAAGGGTGTGAAAACCTACAAATGGCGAAAAACCCAAGAAGATGCCGATGGAATAGGCCAGGGCCGTTCGCTCAGGGGTGTCTTCGATATGGAGGAGTTTCTTAATCAAGCTTTTCAAATGGCTCATTTCGGCATCCGATCCTAAATCTCTTTAACATATTTTTGGTAAAGAAATGTAGGGGAGTCCCACTGTAGCCCCCCTTCTTGCAGCAGGGAGGGGAGAGGATTGAGGTGGGGGCTGTCTGTTCACCCTCACCCACGCCCTCTCCTGTCAAGGGAGAGGGAGGATATTGGAATATTACCGTGACACGAATAGAGACATTCCTCATTGAGAAAACAGGCATAGCATAAAGGGTTTTTCGCTTTGCAGATTGATCTTCCAAATCGGATGAGGTTGAGGTGCAGTGATAAGGATTTTCTCTTCGGAATGAAAGGCACCATCCATTGATGTGCTTTTTCTGCATCCATCTCTTCTGGAATGAAACCAAGACGTTTCCCAATCCGAAGGATATGAGTATCCACTGGAAACGCTTCTCTTCCGAGACCAAAGAGAAGGAGACAGTGAAGAGTTTTTGGACCGATCCCTTTCAGGGCGCCAATCGTTCTCTTAATTTCCTCAGAATTCATCTTTTTTAAGAATGAAAGGCTCAATCTCCTTTCACGTTCTTTGATCCAATGAAGGATTTCATGGATACGCCTCGCCTTCTGTTCAGCTAATCCCCCTGGTCGGATGGCTGAAACAATAGCTCTTGTTTTGGCCCCGAGGACATTCTCCCAATGGGGAAACCGCGTTTTCAATCTCTGATAGGCTTTGTCTCGATTTTGATCGTTGGTGTTCTGTGAAAGAATGGTCTCGATGAGAATATCAAGAGGATCCCCCGGACCCTCTCTTCGGGGGATGCCATATTGCTTTTCCAGAAGGAGAGTGATCTTTCTGATTTTTGCTTTTAAATCCTCACGTCCTTGCCATTCCCTCTTTAATCTTCTCACTCAGTCGTCCTTTGAGAAAATCCTTCATCCTTGTTTTGACCCTCGTCACAAACCCCTGATAATCTTCCTTTCCCTCCAATACCTGAAGGTAGAATTCCGCCAGTTCGGGATAGCGTTTTAGAGTTCGATAAGCCAATTTCGTAAATCGGAAAACGAACCGAGAAAAGCTGAGGGCCCACTTCAGATTCTCGAAGATCTGGTCATGCACAGCCGTCTGGTATAAATCAGAGGGAGAAACGCCTTTCTTGTTCGATTGGATGATCGCCTCAGCAGCGAGCATCCCGCTCCGAACGGCATAGTAAATCCCTTCTCCTTGCAGGGGGTCCATCAGATGGGCAGCATCTCCCACAAGAAGAATTCTTCCCTGCGAGACTTTCTGTTTCCCATCATAAAAAGAGGGTAGGAGATGGCCCATGACCTTTACTATCTTCCCTTCTGGGATATAGTTCAGTCCTTTGAGGAAGGTATTGAAGTATTGACGGGGATTCATTTTCTTTGTTTCTCTAAACATTCCGCCGATACCGATGGAGAGCCATTCCTTTTTTGGAAAGACCCAACCATAGCCATTAGGAATTCTACCAAAATCCAAATGGACGAACTGAAGTTCCTTATGGGGGAAATGGATGGATGAATCAAAAGGAATCTCACTTTCTATCGCAATCCCATTTCCATCGTTCCTCTGTGGCGGTAAGGATAAAGACCTGGCAACAATACTCTCTGCCCCATCTGCGCCGATAAGGTATCGACAATGAAATCTCTTCCCCTTCCCCAATTCTACCTCAACCCCATCACCCTTCTCTTCTACTCTTGTAACTTTCTCCCCTTCCAGTATCGCTGCACCATCTTCTAAAGCTTTATTGATTAAAAGCTGATCGAAGCGATCCCTCATTACCAAAAATGCAATTGGATCTTTGGATTCGATGAAAAAAGGATCTTTGGAACAATAAGTGAATTTTGCTCCATAGATAGTGTTCTCAATGACTGGACTGAGATCGAAGTTGAGCAAATGAGCAGTTTTAGTAGAAAGACAACCCCCACAGGGTTTGTATCTGGGCAATCGTTCCTTCTCGATGAGGAGTGTCTTCAACCCAGCCTTGGCACAAAACCTCGCCGCCGTTGATCCTCCCGGCCCTGCACCCACACCAATGACATCATAGTCCCAATTCATTGTCGTTCACCTAATTAATTTTAGAAATTACCACGAAACTAATATTTGTCAACAAACAAAAAATATGACACGTGGCGCATAGGACATGGCGCTAAAACATATCAATCAGACGCTATGCCTGCCTATCGCAGGCAGGCGCTTAACGGTCTGTCCTTTGCGGTCAAATTAAATTCTACGGAAGAAAATATTTATCCTCAAGATGAGTATTGATGGTATAGTTTTGGAGGATGCTCACCTCTATGAGTTGGCCTTCCAGATTATATCTTTCGATCCGTATGGGAAGCCAATTTTTTTTGGAAACAAAAATCCTGTATTTTTCAACCGATTTTTCTTTGATATAATCCATGGCCAAAAATAAGAATTTGATCTGCTCCTCATCTTCGTGGAATTCCTCTTCCTCCTTCTGTTTCACCATTTTGAGATTTCGAGACAGGAAATCGATGAAATAACCCATGTCTGTCTGATCGATCTTTTGCCCAGCCAGAGTTTTGATCATGGGGTTGTCGATAGAAAATCGAAATTTCACCGCGGGCAGAAAGCGGAATGGTTTGACGGTTGCCTCTTTATCCCCCTCGTTGTAAAAGATGCTCAGCCCCGGATACGGTTGAGAGAAATCGACACGTATTTTTTTATCTCTCTTAAAATAAAATTTGAACTGATAGTACTTGTCTTCAATTCCGTTTTGATAGTATACGACTTCCACTTCGCAGCTATAATTCACTACGGTTTTGAACGCAGATTCCATTCTCTGAACGACGGCGAGGATTTGAGTTTCATCAGAGCGTCCCGATGAGGGGCCAGGGCTCGCCATCAGGAGAAGTATCGCAGCGAATATCAAAAATATTGAAATGCTCTTAATCATTCTATTTAAAAATAAAATTCTGATCGAAGAGAAACGGATCATCAAAGTGGACCCGGCCGATGAGCTCGACGGCATGGTGGCCTTGTTGGCGCATACTTCCGACTGATGGGATCCCCATGGAGAACAAAATAAACCGTTCCACCCTTTCCGAACCCTTGATAATGCCCCGATTATCAAAGACGCTTTCTGTTCGCCCATCCTCATGGGGGAGTGCCTCGAGAACATCGTAAGTTACCAATTCGTAAGGGATTGGATCGGGGGGTTCTTTTACAGCAATCAAACGTTCCACCTGATGCCAGCCTGAGTTTACTCGGATTCCAAGACGCTCACCAGGAGAAACCACAGGAAGCCACTGAGGCATAAAAGGGTCGAACCGAAGAGGTTTGGAAACGACCCGATCTACTCGCTCTTTCTCGGGCGCAAAGAGGCGGTAGCATCCACAGTTCATCATCACCTCCACCATGAAGACTTTCCCCTGGCCATCGAGGGAGACACGAGTGGTCAATCCATCCAGATGGCCAAATTCGAGCCATGGTGTCCTCTTCCCAGCCCGTTCTGAATACCAGATCACATAGTTGATTTGAAGAATGGGTTTCCCCTTTAAGAACGCGTGAGAGAGATAATAATAAACCGTCGGTTTCTCCGGGTCGACCTCCAGGCGGTCTCCCCTCCATACTATCTGCCCTAACCGGTCATAGGAAGCAGCTACGTCCTGAATAAAAACGGGGGAAAAAAATCTAACCAATTTTTTCTCCATATTAACCTCCAGCAGTGGAACCCCCAATGGGTTTCCACTGGATTCCTCAATCACCGCTTCAATCTCTTTCTCATGGAGAAAAATCTTCTCATACGGAACGAATGCTCTGAGTTGTCCTTCGATGGGGAGATCGTCCGGGTTCGGATTGAACCATGCTCTAATTTTTTTCCGTGAACTGTTTGTGGCCACAGCCACCGGAAGCGTGATGAGAGGGTATAGGCCAATGGCCCGCCGGAAGAATGAATATTCATCCGGGACATCAACGCGGAAATCGAGAGTCGTATAAAAATCAGGTCGGGTTTGATCATGATTCAAGAGCTCGGAAGAGCAAGTTTTTATCCGAGAGATCAATTCCTCCCGATCTGTCTTCCCTGCTTCTTTCGCCATCAGAGATAAAATCGTTTCGTCTGGGAGGTTGCTAATCTCCTTCTTCCTGGACTTGAGGTCCAGTTCCTGCATCCATCGGACCCAGGCATCCCGTTCCCCATCCTCTTTAAGATTTTTCTTCAAGGCTGCAAGAAAGCGATTAGTACGAAGATAGGAAAAACCAGGAACAACAACATTTGAAGCATCCCTTACACCAGTCTCTTTGACCACTTCATCCAATCGGTTCAGGAATTCCTGACATGGTTTGGGTCTCTCAAAGGATAGAGTAATTTGTTGAGTCGATAATGACGCACAACTGACAAGGAAGAGAAGAAATGGCAAAAGGAAGGTAAATTGATACCGTTTCATCTGAATGGTCACCACACGACCTTCATTCTTTCTTTATAATGGATAATTTAGCGATGTCAATAAGTAGAAAAAATTTTTAAATTCAAAAAGGATGGGTTGGAAACCTAAAATGGGAAGCTAAAACGTAAAACCTATATCAAATAAACTTCTATAAAGAAAAGTGAGGCCAAAGGATTCCTTATATTATGAATTACTTAAAAACGTGAACACACCCTCAATTTACTTACTTAGCTCTATCGTCCTTCAATGATTGCCTTCTTGGCCACACGATCGACTACGCCGGGCGCAATCAGCTTCACCCACAAACCCACCTTTCCTCTCCATGTCATCATTAATTCACGCTTACGTGTTGCAGCCGCCTGGATGATTAATTGCGCACATTTCTCAGCCGACATCACTTCGCTTTCCCTCACTGAGCTCTTCCCTATTGGCTTGCCATTAGCTCCAAGCGCTCGTTTACGAGTCTCAGTGGCTACAAAATCAGGGTAAATCATTGTTACACTTATTCCATGTTCCGCGACTTCAATACGGAGGGTGTCAAAAAAGCCTACCATGGCATGCTTACTCGCAGCATAGCCACTACGTTTTGGTATTCCATTCTTGCCTGCCAGGCTGGAAATGCCAACAATCTGTCCTTTGGTCTTCTTCAAGAATGGTAAAGCGTAGTAGGTGCAATAAACACTTCCAAGATAATTCACTCGCATAATTTGTTCATAAAAACTTATATCTCGAACATCTTCGAAGTTTGCCCACATCGTTATGCCTGCATTATTGACAAGCATATCGATCCGATCATAATGATCCACTGTTCGTTGAATCAGTTCAGCACATTGCGCCTGCTCACTAACATCTGTAACGATCGCTATGGCTTTTCCACCCCGTGCTTAACATTCCCCTGCTACAGCTGCCAATCGGTCCCCATTTCGAGCAGCAAGCGATAACCAAGCCTCCTGCTCCGCAAGTTGATAAGCCAGCTCACGTCCAATCCCACTCGAGGTCCCAGTGATCACAACCACTTTATCTTTAAATATTAAAGCAGCCATTCAATCTCTCCTCTAATTTAATAATAATCGCTTCCCAAAATTTGAGCCCGTCCTTAATTTCTTTACCGCCATGCTACCGCCGGTGGATTCCTCAGTGGCATCCGCACAAATTTGAGTTTAGGGTATCCGACCATCATGACTCCGAAGCACTTGTGACCTTCCGGTAAGTTCAGGGCTTTCATCAAAGGTGGATAAAAAGTTGTTGCGGTCATCACATATCCCGCCCAGGTTGTCCCCAGGCCCAAAGGCAGTGCAATCAATTCTGCGTAAGCGAGGGCTAAGATGCAATCCACCTGGGCCAACCGAGCGTTTTCAGCCGCATGAGCGATAATGAGGTGCGGGGCGTTGCGGCATATTGGATCTTTTCCCCCATCCCATAATGCAACCACCCGATCAAAATGAAACGTTTTAGCTACAGCCGGGGCCTCTTTGATTGTCACACGCATCCAATCCACGACCAAGCCTGAAAGGCGCCTTACTTCTGTCTTATCCTCAATTACCAATAAATGAACCGGTCGGGCATTGTGTGCGGAAGGCGCATAACCCGATACTTGGATGAGTTTGTTTAGCTTGTTACGTTCAACAGGCTTGTCCTTGTAATTTCGAATGGAGCGTCTTGATCGAAGAAACTGTTCAGCTTGCTCCAGATCGATGAGCAGCTCTTTCCTAATTTGGGGACAATCTTCGGGCCTCATGGTATGATGTACCAGCGCACCAGTGGGACATACAGCTACACAGTGACCACAGTTGACGCATAACTCCTCGGCATTAGCTACCAGGGTGGGCACCGAGTCTGCTTCCCCCATCTCGATCAGTCTCCGACCACAAGCCTCCACACAGATCCCGTCTCGGTTGCACTTCTCTGCGTCAACATAAAAAAGCATTTCATCCTCCTTTTATTATAAAAGTGCGGCCAGTTCCTTTTCAGCTTTCTCCACCCAGCCGTCAGCGCCGCATTCTTTCAAGATTTCTATGGCTTTGCCGAGATTCTCCTGGGCTTTAAATCTATCGCCTTTTCGTTTGAACAACTCCGCATAAAGGACATAATCTTTCCCCAGATGAAACATCATTCGGTTCCTTTGATCAGCTTCAATGGCCTTCTGAATCCATTGTTCTGCTTCAGATAGGTGCTGATCATCAATATTGAGGAGGATTTCTCCGATATATCTTTGAAACCAGCCTTCGTTTACTTTTAACTTATTATTTCTTGAATAAGCATATAAGGATTCTAAATCCACTTCTTTTTCCCTGTTCATCACCTTTGATCTTGCTGAACCTACTCTTGCAAGATTCGTAATGGAAGGCCATAATCGAATATTCTCTAAAATCAAAAACACTTTTTCATATTGTTCTTTGGATCTCGGATAATCTCCCATTTCAAAGTAGGTTTCTCCTAAACAAAATCGTGCACCCCCATTCCGAGCAGGGAGATTGGTCCTTTCACAAAATTCGACCCCCTTAAGCAGATGCTTTTCTGCCTCTTGCAGTAATCCCTTTGCTTCGTAGGAGACTCCGTGGATGATATACGCCACCGCTTTCGAATAAATATCTCCGCTTTCTTCGGCAATGCGGACAGCTTCCTGGGTCGTTTGGAATCCTAAATTTATTTTTCCTGCGTAGATATAACTAAAATAAGCGAGATCACTCTTTATTGCTGAAATTCCCCAAAGCGTTTTTGTTGCCACATTAATATCAAGAGCTTTTTGGATATATTGTGCTGATCTTTCAAACTCACAGTTCCAACCTGAAGCAACTCCAAACCAGTAGGTCGCAAAAATCGAGGTAACGTAGTCTTTTGTTTCCTTTGATATCTTTAAGGCCTCCTCTAAGACTTTAACGGCTTTCAAACAATCATTTTCCGTAAACAGATAGTTTGCCCCCAAGACCGTGTATATCTGGCAAAGTCTCCTCTTATAGTCATGTTTGATGGCCAAATCAATAATCGGGCCGATAGCTGCTTGTGCCTCAGTATGATAGTTCATTTGAATCATATAGAGCCCAAGAGCCGTCCTGCCATCAATAATCTGTTTTTGCACATCGTCTGTCTGGGGTAATCGCTCAAGGGATGTCACTCTTTTCTTGGTATAGGTAATCGCATCATTTAGCGAGGCTGTCTTTTCAGCCTTTCTGCTTGCAAGTCTCAAATATTCGGCCGACTTCAAATAATTTTCACTCAAAAAATAATGCTCGGCCAAAACTTCGTAATGCTCACTCAAATTATCTTTGTATAATTCCTCGATAGCGTTCCCGATCTCTTCGTGGAGTTTCTTCTTTCTTTTGGCCAATATCGAGTCATAGACTACTTCACGGGTCAGGGCGTGTTTAAAGACATAATTCGATTGAGGATAGAAGCCTCTCTCGTAGAGAAGTTCAGAGTCCTTTAAGATAGACAGGTGTGAGAGCAATTCCTTTTCAGGAAGACCTGTTACACGATTGATCAATGGATAGCTGAACTCCCTCTCGATAACAGACCCAGTCTGAAGCACTTCTTTTGCTCGCTCAGGAAGTGAATCAACCCTCGCCATAATTACATCCTGGATTGTTGAAGGAATGGTCAGGTGCTGAATATCTTTCGATAATCGAAATGTGTTTTCTTTTTTTTCTACAATTTTTAAGTCATTAAGGGACTTTATAAACTGCTCGATAAAAAATGGGACGCCTTCTGTCTTCTCAAGAAAAAGTTCCTCAAGTGCCTTCTCAATTTCCTTTGTTCCCAAAATGTGGGTCACCATCTCAAGGCTTTCTCGATTGGAAAGCCTATGCAAAGTTAGTTGATTTTGATAGGACTTTGCTCCCCAGGTGTGAACAAAATCAGGCCGATAGGTAAACATTAAAAATATTCCTGTCCCAGGTATACTTTCTAAAATGCTTCTGATTACATCCTCTGAGCTTCTATCCATCCAATGCAAGTCCTCAATGGCTATAATCAGGGGTCGCAACTCTGAACCCTTAATAACGATCCGCTTGATCGCCTCAATCATCCGATCTTTCTTTGCTTCAGGACTCATAGGGATACGGTCGAGCCCACTATCTTTGACCGACAAAAGCTCAAGGAGATAAGGTAGGGTTGAGGGTTCATCAACTTTCATTATTTCCAAGCCTCTTTTGACCTTTTCTCTGATTTCCTGATCTTCTTCTCCCTCCCGTATATCGAAGTTTGACTTCAAGATGTCTATCACAGGATGATAGGCTACCCCCCTGCTGTAAGAGAGACACTTCCCTTCTAAAAAGTTAATGTCCTCGTTGGCAACAGCTTTTCTGAACTCATATAAAAGCCTCGACTTGCCACAACCTGCTTCAGATATAATGGAAAAGGCTTGGCCCTTGCCTAACTTGGCTCGTTGGAATCCATCCAATAGAAGCTCAAGCTCACGCTCCCTGCCGATAAAAGGAGTTAGACCCCTCTCAGCACTGACATCAAATTTCGTCCTCCTCGTGCTGGGAGCAATTACTTGATAAACCTTGACTAGCTTTTCTTTACCCTTAACCTGTCTTTCCCCCAAGGCCTCAAACCTAAAGAATCCCTCGGTCAGCTTGAAGGTATCCTCAGTCACATAAGTTGTTCCTGGATCAGCTAATCCTTCCATTCTGGAGGCCAAATTCACCGTATCCCCTACTGCCTTGAACTCTACCCTTAAATCATTACCGAGAGTGCCAACAATCACTGGGCCTGTATGGATACCGATTCGCATCTTGATGGGAGGCATTTTCTTTTCACTCTTGAGCTGATCGCTGAACTTATTTATTTCTCGATGGATAGCTAAGGCAGATCGAATAGCCCTCTGGGGAGCATCCTCCAGAGCAATAGGGGCTCCAAAAAGGGCCATAATCCCATCACCGGTCAATTCATTGACTGTCCCTTCATAATCATGAACCTTATGGATGAGAATTTCGTAAATCTCGTCCATCATGGAGTACATTTGTTCTGAGCCAAGCTTTTCAGTTAGTGCAGTAAACCCCTCCATATCACAAAACATCACTGTGACCTGCTTCCGTTCACCTTCAATCCTATCTCTTTGTGCCAGGATCTTCTGGGTTAGGTCTTTTGGAAGGTAGCGTTGAATTTTCGCAAGTTTTTCCTCAAAGGAGAGTTCTTTAGGGATTGGTTTTGAAGGAAGGCCTAAATCGTGGCCGCACTCACCACAGAATTGCCTGTCCGGAGGGATCTTGGCTCCACAAGCATCACAAACTAATTCCATTTTAAGTCCACATTTTTCGCAGAACTTTATTCCATCACGATTGTCAAATTGACACTTTGGGCATTTCATTCTTGGTCTCACCTTCGAAAGAGACCCACGGGGCAATTATAAAAGATTGAGGTTGGTTAGGTGTTTAATCTGAGGTCTTACGATCTGATCAAAGACTACTCCTTTGGAATAGAAAGGTCAACAAGAATTGACGATTATCACTCGAAAGGTTGTATGGTGGAACAAAAATGTAAAATCAATGTTTCAGGAAGGAGTCCTCGAAAAAAGGCAATATATCGATGACCTTCTACTCCTCAATTTCCTTTTCTCTTTGATATTTCCAGATTTTAAATTAGTCGACGAGTTATTAATTTAACCAGATAAAAAGCGAATTTCGGGTTCTGATAATAAAGTTGAATGATTTTGTCTTCATCAATGCTGTAAACATCTGTGTCTTCCTCGGCGATGGCTGTGGCCGTGCGTTTGCGATCCGGCGCGAATATGCCGATCTCACCAAGTACAGTGCCACGTTCAAGAAATTTAGTTTGTACCGAGCCTTCGATATCGGTAACCTGAATCCTTCCGCTGTAGATATAAAGCATTTTATCGGCCGGCTCTCCCTTGGTAAAAATATTAGTGCCCTTTTTGTATGAAGTTTTGCTCATGTAAGGCGTGAGCCATTCCAGAGAAAATTCGCCTTTTACCGCTTCCCGGACATCTTTGACCAGCTTTTTAATTTGGCGAAGTCTAATTATATTCAACGGGAATAAAAAGAGATGCAAAATGAAAACCGGGTAAAGATGGCCAAAATATCCATAAGTCATAAAAGCCACATTGCTTGCAATGGCAAAGATTCGTAGTGGCAACATGGTTTTCATATAAAAAGTGGACGCCACAAGAATCGAGGCGATATATCCGGCTATCTCAACCCATAAAGGCATGGGTACCTCTCTTTCAGTTCCTATTTTTACACGCTTTTAAAAATGTCATCTGAAAAGATTGACGATAAGAACTCGCTTTGGGTTAGGTTAAATATATGAAAAACGGAGTTGTATGTCAACCAAAATAGGCCATAAGATATGGAGGAAGGTTTTAGGCCCAGTATTGCAGATAACGAAGAGATCCCTTACTGCAATTCTAAAAGGTTGAGCGATGCGGCCATGTTTAATCCTTCTTTCCTAACCCAGCGAAGCCAACGCCTCCCGGGCCTGTTTCAGATAAACATCGGCCTCGCACTCTTCAAAAGACTGTACCGCCTGAGAAATACATGTTCTGGCATCAGCCAGTCTGCCCTTTGCTTTATGGAGCTTGCCCAAATCGAAATAGGCCTGACCGAGAACGGATTTGGCACCGATTTCCTTTGCCGTGTCTATCGCCGTGTGGAAATACCCTTCAGCCTTTCTGGCGGCGAAGGGGACCGTTTTGATTAAGAAACCGATATTCTTCAGAAGAAAGGAGAAGCTTTTCTCGCCGCCACCGCCCTGAGCGATCTGCGAATACACCCTTCCGAGCATATGGTTCATGAGAGCGTATCGCCACCTACTGCCGTTTTCTAAAAGTTGCTGTATTATGTTTTCAACAATATTGATTCCCCTGGCCACATCACCCTTCGTAATCATGACAATACCCATAAATGCTTGAGCAGCGCTTCCTGCCCACTCAAAGCCAAACTCCTCTGTAAATTTTATCACGTCTTCACAGATGGACTCTGCTTCATGGAAACGGCCGGCAGAAACATAACTGAAACCGAGCGCGATTTTTGCCAGATATGAAAATGAAGGTTCTAAAGAAACCTGAATCGCTTTTTTGAAACACTCTATCGCTCGATCGTGGTCACCTGCTGCTTGAAAACCCACACCTAAAACATTATGGCCCATGACTGTGCATCTCTCATCAGCGTGCTTCTCACCATAGTTCAGAAGAATCCTTCCACATTCAGCGGTTCCCTTTTTCTCGCCTCTGTAGCAGTGATGTAATCCCATTCCAGCAAAGGTCATCCGAAAAAGACTTCTGTCGGATGGCATCATTTCTGAAATTTCCTGAGCTCTTCTTCCACAGGCCATCGCCTCATCAAATAAGCCGAGATTTGAACAGGTTTGGGTGAGCCAGCAAGAGGAATATCCGATAATTTTACTGTTATTGATTTTCTCGCCAATGCTCAGGGCGTGGGAAAGATGTCTGTAGGATTCATGATATTTCTCTTTCCAATTTAATGACCATCCCCTCCAGGTGTGAAACATGCCAAGTCTGGCTTCGTCATCCAATGAACTGACCCATGCCTCATGACTTTTCAGCAAGCGATCTAACCCCGTTATATCACCACGAACATAGTACACAGAACTCCATTGAATGAGGAGATCGATGAGGAGGCTGTCTTCGTCCTTAGACCTGTCAGTTTTATTAGAGAGAATGTCGAAAGCCTCTTTATAATATTGATGGGATTCCTCTATGGTATAGCGCTCGTAACACTTCTCACCCGCCTTCATGAGGTAGTCTACAGCCTTGATGTAGGACTGACCCTGTTTGTAGTGGTAGGCCAAGGTTTCATAGAACTCTGGAAGCCTTTCCCGAAAGAGCTCCTCCATGACATTCGCTATCTTTTCGTGGATGACCTGCCTCTCCTTCTTGAGAAGTCCATTATAGACCACCTCCTGGGTCAGGGCATGCTTGAAGATGTATTCCAGGTCGGGATCGAGGGTGCGGGTTCTGATGAGATCGAGTCTCTCCAGCACTTGGAGGGAACGGTCGATCTGTTCCTTGAGCTCGGTGATCCTCTTCAAGATCTCATAGAGAAAGACCCTGCCAATGACCGAGGCCTCCTGAAGGATGCGTTTTGTTTCTTTTTCCAGACGGTCAAGCCTTGCCGAGATGATTCCCTGAATGGTAGAGGGGATATCAATCCCTGTAAGGGGCCTGGTGAGAACCCAGGTGTTGTCCTTTTCGGTGAGGGTCTCCGTTTCGATGAGGGAGTTGATGACCTCTTCCAGGTAGAAGGGGTTCCCCTCCGCCTTACGCTGGATGAAGTTTCTCAGTTCTGCAGGGATGGTCTCCGTCTTGAGGAGGGATTCCACCATCCCCTGGGCCTCCGTGGGGGATAAGTCCTGGAGCCTCATCTCATAGTAAAACTTCCCGATCCCCGATAGCTGCTGGGAGGTAAAGAGGCTGAACTGGGGACGGGAGACACATAAGAAAAGGGCCGGGTAGTTGAATTTGAGGAGGATCGTCCTCAGGAGCTCTATGGAAGAGGGATCGGTCCAGTGGAGGTCCTCAAGGCAGATGACTGCGGGAGCCCTTCGGGTTAATGCCGATACAATGGACTGCATGGATTCATGGAGCTTCATCTTCCAGTATTCAGGGCTGATGTTTTCAATCTCCGGGTACTTGATGGAATATAAGCTCCCGATGAAGGGGATTACGTCCTTTCCATCCCCCATGAGGTTGGTGATCCCTGCCTCGATCTTCTGTTTCAGCCTCTCCTGGGAGTCTCCGTCTTCGATCTGCCAGGCCCTGCTCAGGAGGTCCATGAGGGGGAAGTAGGGAATGTTGGAGGCGTAGGCGTAGGAATGGCCCTCCCTCCACTGTATCCTGTTGAGGTCTAAGGCCGCTTTGAATTCCTCGACAAGTCGGCTCTTCCCCGTTCCCGCATCGCCGGTGATATAGAAGATGGCCCCTTTCCCTTCCAGGAGCCGTTGTGCCGCTTCCTTGAGCTGGGACATCTCGACCTTGCGGCCGATAAGCTCTGATCTTAACCCTGATAAGCGGTGAGTCTTCGTGGGCTCTTCCTTGGGAGATATTACCCTGCAAACTCGAATGGGTTCTGCCTTGCCTTTGACACTAACGGGTGTTAGAGGTGCAAAATTGAAAAGCCCCTCAGCCTGACGGTAGGTATCTTCTCCCACTAAGATTTCACCAGGCTTTGCAAGTCCTGACAACCGTGAGGCTACATTTACAGTATCGCCTGTAACTCCAAGGGGTCCCTTTTCAGTTGTCACTTCACCAGTCACAACAAGACCGGTATTTATCCCCGTATGCATCGACAGGGGCTTTCCGACTTTAGATTCAAACTGATGACTCATGGTGTTGACTATTTCGTGTATCTCTCTGGCTGCCCGGAGGGCCCTAACTGGATCATCCTCATGAGCCTTTGGCACCCCAAAGAACGCTACAACCGCATCGCCAATAAATTTCTCGATAGACCCATCGTATTTAACAACAACCTGTGCTATTTCTCCAAAGATTCGGCTTATAATGTTCTTAACTTCTTCAGGATCGAGTCTCTCCGACATGGCAGTATATCCGGAAAGGTCAGAAAAAAGGACTGTAACCTGTTTCCGCTCTCCCTCGATCGCCAGTTCTTCTCCAAATTTATGGCCGCATTCAGTGCAGAACTTGGCACCTTCAGGATTGTCAGTCTGACATTTTGGGCATTTCATTTTCTATATCCTTCATCAGAAGTGTTATGGTTAGCGCTCGAGGGTGAATGAGATAAAAAAACCCAATTCCACATTAAGGGATTGGGTTTAATCCACCTCCAAGCCATATACCACCTCTTTTTAAAATAAGGGTTAAAATGTTGAAGGAGAGTAACTTGCTTTCGATAGGATTTTATCAGGATGGATAAAAAGGTCAATTAAAATTAAATGTCTGGTGGGCACTTATTTTATTATCTTCGCAACATATTCAGCGATGGCAGGGGCAGCCGTCAACCCCGGCGATTCAATTCCCAGAAGATGAACCCTCCCCTTTTCTTGTTTTTGTATCACAAAATCTGGCTGCAACTCACCGTGGTAGTAAACTTTAGGGCGATTGCCTGAATAGCCTGGATAGATTCTATGGATATTAAAGTCAGGAATCATGGCAAGGGGACCTTTCTCAAATTCTTCACGAGGTGTCTTAATCTCGTAGTCATCTTTGTCCGAAACTTGAACAGCCGAAGGGCCGATCAGGGTTTCTTCTCCAAGAGTTCGGGTCAGATGGATTCCCAGGGATTGGGGAGAATCCGGAACAGGATAGACTAAACCTCTAATCACCTCCTCGGTCGTATTATAATAATCACCCTTGTGGGGAATGATCTCGTATCCCTCAAGGCCACACATTCTTGCAATGCTGTCACTGTAAAGTCCTGCAGCATTGATGATACTCTCAGCCTCCATTTGACCTCGAGTCGTCCTCAAAGTATTATGATCTTCAATGGAAAGTACCTTGCATTGCTTCACAATCGTGACTCCCAATCCTTTAAGCATCCTTTCCATGACCCTCATGTAGGCGGCCATGTCAAGAATCCCTGTTTCGGGAGAGTGAAGGGCTGCTAAACACTTGACCCTGGGCTCAATCTTTCGAACCTCGGCCTCATCGATTAGCCTCAGGTTTTCCACACCGTTGTCCTCACCTCGTTTTTTTAAATCTTCCAGTGCCTTCAATTCCGAAGCCACCAGGGCCACAATAATTTTACCGCATTTCCAATGGGGGATGTCGTGGTTCTGCAGAAATTCATAGGTCAAATGGCGCCCTCGAACGCATAATCTGGTTTTGAGAGATTCTTGGGGATAATAAATCCCCCCATGAATCACACCACTGTTTCGTGTGCTCATGTGCTCTCCTAAGGCTTTTTCCTTTTCTAAAAGAAAAACCTCTTTCCCCTCTTTCACCAATCGGTAAGCAATATGACATCCCACAATGCCACCACCGATGACGGCAACTTCCATGGATGATTCCTCTCCAGAGAGATTTTATATCATAATCATTTACATCATTAAAATTAATTTTTACCTTCTCATCCAACAAAACAAACCCCTGTCAGCCTGAATCGTGATAAGATCTCTCATTGGAAAATAGCCATCGGTTAGGTATAATGAGACCTGAATGAAAGAAACGGTTTGCCTTGTCAGTCTGGGATGTCCCAAGAATTTAGTTGATTCCGAAGTAATCCTCGGCCTCCTTTCAAAAGAGGGTTATCTCCTGACGACTGATCCCTTGAGAGCAGAAGTTCTCATCGTCAACACCTGCTCTTTTATTGAGGACGCAACAAAAGAAGCCATCGAAAATATTATTCAACTCTCCCATTTTAAAAAAGAAGGTCGTTGTCGTTTCCTCATTGTTTCTGGATGTCTCCCTCAACGATATGGGAAAGTTCTGGAAAAGGAATTGCCGGAAGTGGATTACTTCGTTGGCACCGGAGATTTCCAAAACCTTCCTAAACTCTTAGCACAGAAACCGAAGAGAAAGAGTTTCCTCTCCAAACCCACTTTTCTCTACAATGAAAAGACACCTCGAATTCTCTCCACCCCTCCTTTCATCGCCTACCTGAAGATTGCAGAGGGTTGTTCCAATGCCTGCACCTTTTGCACTGTTCCGAAGATCAGGGGTCGTTACCAAAGTAGAAAACTTCGATCCATCCTGGAAGAGGCTGAAGGGCTTGCGGATCAAGGTGTGCAGGAACTCATCCTGATCGCTCAGGATACCACGGCTTATGGAAGAGACCTTCGAGATGAAACCAATTTGGAAAAACTCATGAAAAACCTGGTCAAGGTTGAAGGGCTTCGCTGGATTCGAATCCTCTATTCCTATCCCAAGGCATCCCATTTCACCGATGGGCTTCTTGAACTCATGGCTCAAGAAGAAAAGATCTGCCCTTATCTCGATCTCCCCATCCAGCACATCGATGATGAAATTCTCAAACGAATGGGGCGAAGATCAAAGGGTGCAGAAATTCGGAGTCTCTTAAAAAAGATCAGGGCTTTTCTACCAGAAGTCAGCTTGCGGTCCTCCCTGATCGTGGGCTTCCCAGGAGAAAAGGAAAGTCAATTCAAAGCACTCCTTGATTTTGTGGAGGAGGTTCAGTTTGATCACCTCGGTGCCTTTAAATACTCTGCAGAAGAAGGAACGCCCGCTTCTCGACTTCCTCATTCCATCCCAGAAAGGGTGAAGGAAGAACGTCTAAGGACCTTGATGGAGATTCAGAAAAAGATCTCTTTGAAAAAATATCAAGAAATGGTGGGCCAAAGAAGGGTGGTTCTTGTAGAAGGACCACAGCGTGAACGAGGTGTCTTACGGGGGAGGCTTCAAACACAAGCCCCCGAGATCGATGGCTCTGTCTTCTTGAATGGAAAAGCTCGGCCTGGCGACTGGGTAGAAGCTCGAATGACCCAAGCCCTTCCCTATGACCTGGTTGCCCAGATTGAAAGAGTCCTCTCCTGACCCCCTGGATATGCCTTTTCCCTTGACGGATATGTGAAAATGGGTTAGTTTGGTAAGTCTTAAACTTTCTTAAACATTAATGAGATTAATACCATAGGGAAGGTTACCACTCGGAGCAAAAGAAATGGATGAAACGAGTGAATTGATCCAACAGAGGATCCGAAAATTGGAGGCCTTGAGAAAGGACAGGGTCGATCCCTACCCAAACGATTTCAGGGTAACCCATACCTCCAGAGATCTCCATGAGACCTTCGACTCCCTCTCGGATGAAGAATTGAAATCGGTTGGAGAAATCTTCCGCCTGGCGGGTCGGATCATGGCGATCCGTGACTTCGGGAAAGCCAGTTTTATTCACATTCAAGATCGAAAGGGAAGAATCCAGGCTTACCTCCAAAGGGATATCGTGGGTGAGAGTGCCTTTCAACTCTTTAAAACATTTGATATCGGAGACTTCATCGGATTGGCAGGCAAAATCTTTCGAACGAAGACTCGTGAACTCACCCTCCAAGTTCAGAGCTTTCGGCTTCTTGTGAAGTCCCTTCGGCCCCTTCCGGAGAAATGGCATGGTCTCACCGACATCGAAGCCCGTTATCGACAGCGATATTTAGACCTCATCGCGAATCCCAAGGTCAAAGAGATTTTCCTCACACGGATCAAGGCGATTCGAAAGATCCGAGATTTCTTTACCCAACGGGATTTCATCGAGGTGGAGACTCCTATGCTTCACCCTATTCCCGGAGGCGCGACAGCCAAACCCTTCAAAACCCATCACAATGCTCTGGACATGGAACTCTATATGAGGGTCGCTCCTGAGCTCTTCCTAAAACGATTGGTGATCGGAGGGCTTGAAAGAATCTTTGAGATCAATCGCTGTTTTCGAAACGAAGGGATCTCGACTCAACACAATCCTGAATTTACCATGCTCGAGTTCTATCAGAGTTATGCCACTTATGAAGATATGATGAAGATGACCGAGGAACTTCTCTGCTCCATGGTCAAAGAAATTCATGGTGGATTCCACCTGACCTATCAGGGAAAGGAACTCGACTTTACTCCCCCTTGGAGGAGGATCCGTTTCGATGAATCTCTTTTGGAATATGGAAAGGTTGATCCGGCTGTTCTGAAAGAGCCATCCAAAGCGATCGAAGCAGCCAAGAGGCTCGGCTTTGAACTAAAAAAGGGGACTTCCCATGGAAGAGTTTTGGCCGATCTCTTTAAGGAGATGGTCGAGCCTCATCTTCTTCAACCTACCTTTGTAATTCATTATCCCACAGAGGTCTCTCCTCTCTCTCGTCGGAATGGAAATGATCCTGAGGTGGTGGACCGATTTGAGCTCTTCATTGCCGGCCGGGAGATCGCCAACGGTTTCTCTGAACTGAATGACCCCGTTGATCAACGGGAACGTTTTGTCCAACAGTTGAAAGAGGGGGACGATGAGGCCGATGCGGTTCTCACCCTCGATGAGGATTTTCTTCGGGCTCTCGAATTCGGAATGCCCCCCACGGCTGGTGAAGGAATTGGGATTGATCGCTGGGTCATGCTCCTCACGGATGCGCCTTCCATCCGAGACGTCATCTTCTTCCCTTTACTTCGAATGGAGAAATAACGTTCTATGAGATATGAGTGGTTTATTGGCCTGAGATATCTCAAAGCCAAACGAAAACAGACCTTCATTTCCATCATCACGATCATTTCCATTGCCGGGGTCATGGTGGGAGTGATGACCTTGATCGTTGTGTTGGCCGTGATGAGCGGTTTTGAAAAAACCCTCAAAGAAAAAATCTTGGGAACTCAAGCCCACCTTGTCCTCCTCAAGGCCAATCAAGAAGGCATGGATCATTATGAGGAGGCGGCGAAGAAGGTTCAAGAAGTAAAGGGCGTGGTCTCCGCTGCTCCATTCATCTTCAACCAGGTGATGCTCTCTTCCGAGTCAAATGTCTCCGGGGTGGTGATCAAAGGCATCGACCCGGACCGAGTGGGAAAAGTAACCGAATTGGCCCACAATATGAAGGCCGGTCGCCTCCAAGACTTGAAGGAAGGAGGAGAAGGTGATTCTCCAGGCATCATCCTCGGAGTTGAATTAGCCAAGCATCTCGGTGTTTCGCTCAATGAGGCGATCCAGGTGATCTCTCCTCTGGGCACCATGACGCCCATGGGAATGATGCCCAAGATGAAGCGTTTTCGTGTCGTGGGAATCTTTTACTCCGGAATGTATGAGTATGATAATACCATGGCGTATGTCTCTCTCGAAAGTGCTCAGAAGTTTTTTGGCATGGGAGCCCGAGTCACAGGGATTGAGATCAAAACCAACGACATCTATAAAGTGAAAGAGATTGGAAAGGAAATCCGCCAAAAGATGGGATTCCCCTTCTGGACGAAGGACTGGATGGAGATGAATCGAAACCTCTTCTCTGCTCTGAAGTTGGAGAAGATCGCCATGTTTATCATCCTCGTCTTGATCGTTTTAGTGGCCGCCTTCAATATCATCTCCACGCTCATCATGGTGGTGATGGAGAAGCATAAGGATATTGCCATTCTCAAATCAATGGGCGCCCCTTCCAAAGGGATCTTAAAGATCTTCGTCATCGAGGGAGGGGTGATCGGTGTGGTGGGAACGGTCTTTGGAACGATTCTTGGCCTTGCGGCTGCTTTGAATTTGGAAAAGATCACAGGGTTTGTTGAAAACCTATTTGGATTCAAAATTCTTGCGAGCGATGTGTATTATATTGATAAACTCCCTTCCCAGGTGAACCCCCTCGATATCGCGCTGATCGTGATGACGGCCATCCTCATCAGTCTTCTGGCCACCCTTTATCCCTCCTGGAGGGCATCCAGACTCGACCCCGCTGAGGCATTGCGATATGAATAAGGAGAAGATGTCTTTTAAACAAGAGGCCCAGCAAGCTCTCTCCCGTGGGGAATGGAGGAAGGCGCTCGAATGCTTTCAAAATCATTGTGCACAGAAGCCAGAAGATTTTCGATCCCAGCTCAAGGTGGCTGAATTGCTCGAGCGTTTGGGTCAAAAGAAAGAGGCCGTCCAAATGTATCGAAAGGTGGCCGAGGCCTATGCCCAGGATGGCTTTCTGCTCCAAGCCATCTCCATCAATAAGATGATCTTAAGGATTGATGCATCCTCTCAGGATATCAATCATCGATTGGCACAACTCTATGCAGAAAAAACCAGAGAGATGAAACCCCTTCGTCCCTTCCCCCACATTCCTCTCTTCTCTGAACTCAACGAAGGGGAGCTTCAATCATTGCTCAATAAAGTGGTGGCGAAGACCTTTTCTCCGGACACTTTTATTTGCCGAGAGGGAGATGAAGGAGGCTCCCTCTGGGTGATCAGTCGTGGTGAGGTGGCGATCACCAAGCAAAGTTCAAAGGGCAAAGAGGTGCGGATTCGCAATCTCAGGGAAGGAGATTTTTTCGGAGAGTTCGGATTTTTCACTGATCAACGAAGGCATGCAAACGTCAAGGCCTTGACAGAATCCGAGGTTTTGGAGATCCATCGAGACGAGCTTAATGAGATCATCAAACGCCATCCGCATATCAAGGAAGTACTTCAAGGCTTTTTTAAGGAGCGAGTCCTGGATCTCTTCCTTGCTTGTTCTCCTCTATTCTCATCACTGACCTCTGGAGAAAGGGAAGAGCTATTCAAACGATTTCGTTTCCATAAGGTCCCAGAAAAAACCATCCTTTTCAGGGGAGGAGATCCGCCTGAATCCCTCTTCATGATCAAGAAAGGAGAGGTGGAGATTTACACTCAAAACCCTCACGGCAAAAGGGTGATCTTGGCGATATTGAGGAGCGGCAATTTTTTCGGAGAGATCGGTGTCCTCCTCAATCGACCTCGAATGGCTTTTGCCAGAACGACCCAGCCTTCGGAATTACTCGAATTGACCAAAGAAGACCTTGAGGCCTGTTCCCTCCGATTTTCTGAACTCCGATCTGCATGGAAGGACATTTCTTATAAGCGTCTGGCTCAGATGAAGGAACTTCTCTCCCAGAAGGACATTGAAAAAACCAGGGAGGCAATGGTTTGAAAGAGTTGATTCAGGTTCAACAGCTTTTCAAATCCTATGGAAACGGAACCAAACGAGTGGAGGTTCTCAAGGGAGTGGATCTCAATTTTTCTCGAGGGGAGAAGGCTGCCATCGTCGGCGCCTCTGGCGTAGGAAAGACGACCCTCCTCCACGTCTTAGGCACTCTCGATCGGCCGACGACTGGAAAGGTTCTCTATGAAGAAAGAGATATCTATTCCTTGAATGAAAAGGATCTCGCCCTTTTTCGAAATCGTGAGATCGGATTCGTCTTTCAGTTTCATCATCTGCTTCCCGAATTCAGCGCCTTGGAAAACACCCTGATGCCCTGTCTGATCCAAGGAATCCCGAAAATGGAGGCCATCTCTCGGGCGGAAGCCATTCTCACTTTGGTAGGTCTCAAAGAGCGCCTTTCTCATAAACCAGGAGAACTTTCCGGAGGGGAACAACAACGCGTGGCCGTAGCGAGGGCTTTAGTGTTGGAACCGAAGGTCCTGCTGGCTGATGAACCCACTGGGAATCTGGATACCAAGACAGGAGAGTCGGTCTTCGATCTTCTCCAGGAACTGAATCAGATCAAAGGGGTCACCCTCATCGTCGTGACGCACAACCTAAAATTGGCTGAGAAACTGTCCCGCCAGATCCAGCTCATCGATGGAAAAGCATTGGGATAGATAATGCCCCCTTTACAAAAAAATAAAGATTTGATATTAAAATGAAAATTTTCTTATCCTGTCCGCTTTCATCTAAATATTGGAGCAGAGGGTCCATATCGGATTCCAAAGAATGGGAAGGAGCCTAAACATGATCATGAGACAAATAGGACTCGTCCTCCTCGTCTTCTCTCTTCTGATAGGGATATGTGCTGGAGCTGAGGAAAACATTTATAAAATCATGATACTTGGAAATGTAAAGGTTGAAGAAGGAGTCATTCGAGGAGCGATCAAGAGCCGGGAGGGGGGTCCCTTTTCTGTCGAAAAGGTTCGTGAGGATCTACGATCTATTTTCGATTTGGGTTCCTTCACCGATGTGCAAGTGGATATCAAATCGACCCCCCAGGGCAAAGAAGTGATCTTTATTGTCGTGGAAAAGCCTTCGATCAAAGAGATCTTGATCAAGGGAAATAACAAGGTGAAGCTGGACGATATTAAAGAGAAGATGACCCTCACGCCACGCTCCATCCTCAACCTTGAAAAGGCGAAAGAGAATTCAGAACAGATCCGGAAGCTTTATTTCTCGAAAGGTTATTACGGGATCAAGGTGGAATACCAGGTCGACTATTTGGAAACCAATGAAGCCATGGTCACTTTTACGATCTCTGAAGGCCCTAAGGGACATATCCAAAAAATAGTCTTCAAGGGAAACAAGAAAATTAAAACCTCCGATTTGAAAAAGCTGATGGCGACCAAACAGAGGAATATCTTTTCCATCATCACCAAGACCGGGACCTTAGATGAAGATGTCCTCAAAAATGACCTTCAACTTTTGACCGCCTACTATTTTGATCATGGTTATCTCGAAGCCAAGACCTCCGAACCCAAGATCGATCTCTCTGACCCGAAAAAGATTCGGATCGAGATTGAGATTGTGGAAGGACCTCAATACCGTCTGGGGAATATCGACTTCAAGGGTGATCTCCTCACCACCAAAGAGGACCTCTTCAAGGTTCTCAAAATAAAGCGGGGCGCTGTCTATAGCAACACGGCGATTCGAAGGGATGTCAATGCCCTCACAGAGAAGTTTGCCAATCAAGGCTATGCCTATGTAGAGATCAACCCCGATACCTCTATGGATAATAAAAATCTTTTAGTCCACCTCACCTTTGAAATTGAAAAGAAGAAACGGGTCTTTTATGAAAAGATACAGGTAGTCGGGAATACGAAGACCCGTGACAAGGTGGTCCGCAGGGAGCTCCAGGTGGCCGAGGGAGAACTTTACAGCGCCACCGATATGAATAAGAGTCGTGACCGGCTGAAAAGGTCCGGATTCTTCAAAGAGATGGACTTCACCACCAGCCGCGGGAGCACTGAAGAAAAAATCAATCTCGATATTAAACTCGAGGAAGCTCCGACAGGTGCCATCAGTTTCGGAATTGGGTATAGTACATTAGAAAGCGTGGTGGGCTCTGCCTCCATCTCCGACCGCAATCTCTTTGGTTTGGGTTATTCTGGAAGTTTGAAGTTCAGCCTTGGATTTAAAACCCAAAATTTTAGATTGAGCTTTACGGATCCCTACTTCTTGGGATATCCCTATGCGGCAGGGTTTGACGTCTATCACGAAAGAGTGGAGATCTTCACTACTTATAGCTATCAAATTACAGGAGGGGATATCCGTTTCGGAAAGGAATTGACCGATACGCTTCGTATTGATGCGATGTATAAATTGGAGAACATCAAGGTTTATAATGTGACAAGTGATGCCTCCATATACATCCTAGAACAGGAAGGGAAGAAAACGACCAGCGCCATTTCTATTTCTCCCTCGATAGACACTCGTGACGACTACTTTAATCCCCGACGGGGAGGCCGACACAGCCTTCTCATTCAAAACGCAGGAGGTATTTTAGGAGGGGATAACTATTTCGTCAAGGTAATGGGACAAACCAGTTGGTTTTTCCCATTACCTTTAAATACGACCCTCAACCTTCGTGGCCAGGTGGGGATGATTGCACCTTATGGTGGGAAAAAAGTACCCATCTATGAAAAATTCTTCGTGGGAGGTATCAACACTGTCCGAGGTTTTGAATATGGAATGGCGGGACCTGTGGACCAAAATAAGGAGCCCCTTGGTGCCAAGTATATGGTGGTCTTCAATATTGAATGGATCTTCCCTGTTTCTCGTGAGATTGGCCTGCAAGGAGCTTTGTTCTTCGATATCGGGAAGGGCTGGGGGACTGAGTCCAGCGGAGTTACCAGCGGGGGAGTTATTCAATCAACCCGGGATAGGGGTATAGCCATAGGGGTAGGGCCTGGAATTCGTTGGTTCTCTCCATTCGGTCCCATCCATATCGATTTGGGGTTTAACCCCAACCCCAAAAAAGGGGAGAAAAGGGATGTGATCGAATTTACAGCAGGAACCGTTTATTAAAAAATTTATATGGGTGTTAAACTTTATAGAGAGGAGAAATGAAGATGATCGGAAAAAAGTTGGGGATGGTGATAGGATTCGTCATACTAGGATGGCTCGGTTCAGTTTGGGCTGCAGATTTAAAGATGGCTTACGTCGATATCCAGAGGGCAGTCAATGAATGTAATGCCGGCAAGGATGCGAAAAAGGTGATCACCAAGGACGTGGAAAAGTTTCAGCGTCTCATCGCAGAGAAGCAGAAAGAGCTTCAAACCATAAAAGAATCCTCTGAGAAGCAGACCCTCATGATGACCCCGGATGCCAGGGCAAATAAAGAGAAAGAATATCAGAACAAACTTAAGGAATTCCAGAGGTGGGGGGAAGATTCCCAGAATGAGATCAATCAGAAACGGATGGAGATGGAGCGGAACATCTCTGCTGGCCTCCTGAAGGTGATTCAAAAAGTGGGGGCGGACGAAGGTTATACCCTCATCTTAGAAAAAAATGAGAATATTGTGCTCTTTGTCTCCAAAGCCCTTGATATCACCGATCGGGTGATCAAAGCGTTCGACGCTCAGAAAAAATAAATATAGGTTATCGGGAAATCAGAAAATTCTAGAATTCTTGATAGTCTGATAACCTTGAATTAGATTAGGACGAGAGGATGAAGAAGAAGCTCAAGGAATTGGCCCAGTGGGTGGATGGAAAAGTGGTTGGAGATGGAGAGATAGAAATCTCTGGAGTGGCAGCTGTTGAAGAGGCCCGAGTCGGAGAGATCACCTTCATCGCCAATCCAAAATACCTTCCGAAGCTCAGCGAAACCAATGCCTCGGCTATCATCGTCTCGAAAGAGGTGACCCAGGCGGACAAGCCTCTCCTTTGCGTGACCAATCCCTATTTAGCCTTTGCCAAGATCCTCACCCTCTTTTCCCACAAACCTTACCAACCCAAAGGGATCGATTCCAATACCTGGATCAGCCCAACGGCAAAATTAGGAAAAGACCTGACCCTCTATCCTTTCGTTTATATTGGAGACCGCTGCTCGATTGGAGATCGGGTCACCCTTTATCCTGGAGTCTATGTGGGTGAGGACTCCTCCATCGGAGAGGACTCGATCCTTTACTCCAATGCCTCCATCTATTCAGGGACAATCATTGGAAAACGGGTTATCCTCCACAGTGGGGTGGTGGTCGGAAGTGATGGATTCAGATATGTGAAGGAAGGAAAGAAGAATGTGAAAATCCCCCAGGTAGGAAGGGTGGAAATTGAAGACGATGTCGAAATCGGCGCCAATACCACCATTGACCGAGCCACTCTGGGCAAAACGATCATTCGAAGAGGAGTGAAAATCGACAACCTCGTTCAGGTGGCTCATAATGTCGCCATCGGCGAGGATTCAATCATCGTGGCTCAGGTGGGGATTTCAGGTTCAACAAAGATCGGGAGCAATGTCACACTGGCCGGGCAGGTGGGAGTGGTCGGTCACATCGAAATTGGAGACAATGCCATGGTGGGCGCCCAAGCCGGAGTGACCCATGATCTGGCTGCGAACCAAGGGTACGTCGGAAGTCCTGCTTTGCCTCACCGTGAATTTCTCCGGGCGATCACCGTCTTTCCGAAACTGCCGGAGATGAGAAAGACACTCATCGAAATCGAGAAACGCTTAAAAAAGATCGAAGAGACTCTCTCTCCGAGAGGGAAGGAGAAGTAGATGATTGAGATTAAAGAAATCATGAACATCCTCCCCCATGCCTACCCTTTCTTGTTGGTGGATCGGATTATTGAGATAGATCCGGGAAAACGGATCGTGGGCATTAAAAATGTCACTTATAACGAACCCTTTTTCCCAGGTCATTTTCCAGGTCGCCCCATCATGCCTGGGGTGCTGATTGTGGAGGCCATGGCGCAGACGGCTGGGGTGCTCGCTTTCAAATCAATGCCCGAGGAAGAGCAGGGGAAACCAGTCTACTTTTTGGGGATTGATAATGTCCGTTTCAGAAAACCCGTCGTTCCAGGAGATCAACTTCGTCTCGAACTGGAGATCACCAAGCATCGTCAATCGATCTGGGGATTTAAGGGAAAGGCCTCGGTCGATGGAAAATTAGTAGCTGAAGCAGAACTCTTAGCCATGTTAGGAGACGAAAAATGATTCATCCTGCTGCGATCATCGATCCAAAGGTTGAAATCGGTGAGGGAGTTGAAATCGGTCCCCACTCTGTCATTGAAAAGGATGTTTCCATTGGTGAGGGGACGAAGATTGGACCCCATGTGGTCATCCGAGAGGGAACTCACATCGGGAAACGATGCCAGATCTTTCAATTTGCTTCCATTGGAGAAGCTCCCCAAGCAACTTTTTATCGAGGAGAGAAGACTTTTCTCTTTATCGGCGATCAGAATATCATCCGGGAGTTTGTCACCCTTCATCGAGGCACGATCAAGGGAGGTGGGAAGACCGTCATAGGAAATGAAAATTTCTTTATGGCCTACTCTCATGTGGCTCATGATTGTCAAATCGGAAATCAGGTTGTCCTGGCCAATGGAGCGACTTTAGCCGGACATATTTTGATCGAAGATTACGCCGTCATTGGTGGACTCTCCGCCATCCACCAGTTTTGCCAAGTGGGTACACATGCTTTTATCAGCGGCCTCACTGGAATTTCTTTAGACATCCCTCCCTATATGTTGGCTTCCGGAAGCCGGGCCAAACTCTTCGGGCTCAACGCTGTGGGTCTCAAACGCCACGGTTTTTCAGAAGAGACGCTGAAGGCCCTGAAGAAGGCTTACCGCATCATTTTTCGCTCCGGTCTGACATTGGAGAAAGCGATGAAGAAGGTAGGGGAGGAGGAAATCTCCAAGACACCAGAGGTTCAACATCTCCTTCAATTCATCCAACGTTCAAAGAGGGGGATCAGCCGTTAAGTGGAAAAAATCAAGGTCGGGGTCGTCGGGGTCGGTTACTTTGGCAAATTCCATGCAGAGAAATATGCTAAAATAAAAGAGGTGGAATTGGTGGGTGTGGTGGATGTCGATACCTCCCGTGCCAAGGAAATTGCCAAACGATACCGAACCCAACCTTTCAATCATCATGCTGACCTTTTCAACAAAGTTCAGGCTGTCAGCATCGCCGTTCCCACCCCTTTTCATTATTCGATGACGAAAGATTTTTTCCTGCAGGGAATCGATGTTCTTTTGGAAAAGCCCATCTCGAACACCCTTAAGGAGGCTGATGAATTGATTGAATTGGCGGAATCAAAGGATCTGATCTTTCAGGTGGGCCATCTGGAGCGATTTAACGGGGCCTTGTCCGGCTTAGAGGGAAGGGTGCAACATCCATGGTTCATCGAATCCCATCGGTTGGGTCCCTTCTCAGGAAGGGGAACAGAGGTCGATGTCGTGTTGGATTTAATGGTTCATGATATCGATATCCTTTTAAGCCTGGTGAACTCAAAGGTGAAACAGTTTCAGGCCGTCGGCATTCCCATCCTCACCCACACCTCGGACGTTGCCAATGCCCGCATTGAATTCGAAAATGGATGTACAGCGAGTTTGACCGCAAGCCGAGTTTCGAATGAGAAGATTCGGAAAACCTGGATCTTTCAAACGGATGGAATCCTTTCCATCGACTACCTCTCTCAAACACTCTCCCTTTCTAAAAAGGGGGTCCCTCTCGAAAAGGAAAAGATTCCTGAAATGGTCACCGAGGAGATTCCGGTTCAGAAGATCGATCTTTTGGAGGCTGAAATTCACTCTTTTCTCCAGAACGTGAGGGATCGAAAAAAGGCTCGGGTCTCTGGGGGGGATGGAAAGCGAGCATTGGAGTTGGCACTCCAGATCATCCAGAAGATTGATGACCTCAACGAAAAAAAGAAATAGTGGGGCGGCTGAACAGATGAAATCGAAGAAGATCCTGTTGGTCGCTGGAGAAGTTTCAGGAGACCTTCATGGCTCCCACCTGGTGGAGGCCATTCAACGCATTGAACCGGAAGTTCAGTTTTTGGGTGTGGGAGGGGAGGGTTTGAAAAGAAGGGGTATGAAACTCCTCTATCCTGCCCACTCCCTTTCTGTGGTAGGGCTGACAGAAGTCTTTATTAAACTCCGATCTATTTTAGAGGCCCTCCGGCGATTAAAGAAATCCCTTGATCGGGAGAGGCCAGATCTTGTCATCCTAATCGACTTCCCTGATTTCAACCTTCGGTTGGCCAAAATAGCCCATCGAAGAAGAATCCCAATTCTCTACTATATCAGCCCTCAAGTATGGGCCTGGAGGTCTAAAAGGATTAAGTTGATCGCTCGATTGGTGAAAAAAATGGTCGTCCTCTTTCCTTTCGAAGTTCCTCTCTATGAGGCAGCAGGAGTCGATGTAGAGTGGGTAGGTCATCCACTTCTCGATATCGTGAAGCCGACTCTCCCCAAGGAAGTGGCTTTCCAACAATTTGGTCTGGATCCCAAACGAAGAACCATCGGCTTACTCCCTGGGAGCCGAATGCATGAGGTAGAAAGACTTCTTCCTTCTCTTCTCGCTTCAGCTCATCTCCTCCAAAAAGAGATCCAAGATCTCCAGTTCATCATCCCTCTCGCCCCTGGTATTCCCAAAACGATCTTATCATCCCAGATGAAAAATATTGCGGTGCCTGTGAAAGTGGTGGAGGGTTTCACCTACGATGTGATGAACCTCTCTGAACTTCTGATCACAGCATCCGGGACGGCCACGTTGGAAGGAGCAATTCTTGGAAAACCCATGATCATTATTTATAAGGTTTCTTTCCCCTCCTACTGGATCGGCAGGGCATTGATTCGAGTGGATTACATCGGCCTCGTCAATTTGTTGGCAGAGAAAGAAATCGCCCCAGAATTGATTCAAAAGGATGTCAATCCCCAGAGAATTGCTGACGAAGCCTTTCGGATCTTAAGGGATCCCATCCTGAGTCGAAAGATGACGGAGTCCATGGGGGAGGTGCGTCAGAAACTTGGGGAACCTGGAGCTGCCCAACGAGCTGCTCGCATTGTCATTTCCTTGCTCCATGAAGCGGAGGCCTGAAATGTCTTACTATCGCAGACTCCTCGAACTGGTTAAACCTTATTGGTTTAAATTAGTCTTCGCCATGATCTGTATGGTCTGTCTCGCCGGCATTACAGCCACTCAGGCATTTCTTTTAAAACCCTTTGTCAACGGTGTCTTTATCAAGAAGGAGGTAATTCCCCCTCTCGTTAAAAATATTATCGTGCAACTTCATCTCGGGGATTTGTTACTAAAGAAGGATATGGAGATGCTCCGTTTGCTCCCTTTTGTTATTATCCTCCTCTTTTTACTGAAAGGAATTTTCAATTACGGCCAGTCTTATTTGATGAACTTTGTGGGCCTGAGAGTTATCGCAGATATCAGAGAGAAACTCTACAATCATCTCCAGACTCTTTCCCTTTCCTTTTTTACTAAAACCCCCACCGGCATTATCATCTCCCGGATCACGAATGATGTCAACCTCATTCAAGGAGCGGTCTCCAATACCATCTCGGGTCTTTTCAAAGATACTTTTACTATCATCCTTTTGATCGGTGTCGCCTTCTATCAAAATTGGAAACTTGCCATTATTGCCTTCATCATCTTTCCTTTGGGTATCATTCCGATTAGAGAACTTGGGAAGAGGATGCGGAAATTTGCCCGAAAGGGGCAACAGCGATTTGGCCTCATTACGACCTTTCTCCATGAAACCATCACTGGGAACCGGATTGTTAAGGCATTCAATATGGAAGATTATGAGAAACGGCGTTTCGCTGAAGAGAATGACCGCTTATTCAAAACCTTTCTCAAACGGATAAGGGTTCGGGCACTCACCTCTCCCATCATGGAATTACTGGGAGGAATCGCAGCGGCTGCCATCATCTGGGTGGGTGGCTACATGGTGACTCGGGGGGAAATAACCTTAGGGGCTTTTATTTCCTTCATAGCAGCTATTTTTATGCTCTATCCTCCTATTCGTGAATTGAGCAAGGTCAACCTTGAGATCCAAGAAGGTTTGGCAGGGGCAAGCCGAATTTTTGAAATCATCGATACCCCCGCAGATATAAAGGATGAAGAGGGGGCAGTTCCGCTTTCACCCGTTTCCAAGGGGATCGACTTTCAAAAGATTATCTTCAAATATGATGAGGAGGTCGTGCTCAAAGAGATTTCCCTTCATGTGAAGGTAGGAGAAATAATTGCCTTGGTGGGAATGAGTGGGGCGGGCAAGACTTCTTTGGTGAACCTTCTGCCTCGTTTCTATGATGTGGAGAAAGGCCAAATTCTCATCGATGATTATGACATTCGAAAGGTCACTCTTAAATCCCTCAGAGATCAGATCGGTTTGGTCACTCAGCAGACGATCCTCTTTAATGATACGGTTCGAAATAATATCGCCTATGGGAGCCTCAAGTGCTCAGACCAAGAGATTATCGAAGCAGCGAGGGCAGCCAATGCCTATGACTTCATCCAGAGATTGCCTCAAGGGTACAATACGATCATCGGTGAGCAGGGTGTCAAACTTTCGGGAGGGGAACGTCAGCGCATCTCCATCGCCAGAGCCCTCTTGAAGAATGCTCCCATTCTGATTTTGGACGAAGCCACCTCCTCCCTGGATTCCGATTCTGAAACAGAAGTCCAAAAGGCTCTGGAAGAGTTGATGAAAGGAAGAACAGTCTTCGTCATCGCCCATCGGCTTTCAACCATCCGAAATGCCCACCGGATTGTCGTTCTTTCTGAAGGTCAGATTGTGGAGCAAGGGACTCATGAGGAATTGATGGCCCTCAATGGTGAATATCGACGTCTCCATGATCTTCAGTTTAAAGATGACGGGGTGAGAGTTTTTAAAACAGCCAAGGTTAAGAAGGTCTATTAATTTTAAGGATTCAAGGAGTCAAGCGGTCAAGGATTCAAGCAAGAATATTAGACAATAAAATCTTGAATCCATGAACCGATGAACCCTTGAACCCTTTTTTAAAAGGATGTTTTTAAAAACTTTAAAGAAGAAATTGGTCTTGTGGTGGGGGCCGTGGTGCGCCTACTGGACCATCAAGATTTTGGCTTGGACGATGCGGTTTGAGGAGATCAATCCAGAGATTCCGAGGCAGTTTTGGGAGAAAGGGATTCCTGCCATCGGGGCCTTCTGGCATGGGAGGCTGTTGATGATGCCCCTCGTTTATAAAGGGAAGAAATTGAGTTTTCTTGTCTCTCCCCATCGGGATGGACAAGTGGTGGGAAAGGCCCTGAAACGGTTTGGTTTCCATGCCATCTTGGGTTCAACCACTCGAAAAGGTTTTTCCGGTTTCAAACAAATGGTCAAGGCTCATGGGTCCGATATCGCCATTGTCCCGGATGGACCGAGGGGACCCTGTCACCAGGTACAAATTGGTGTGATCGAGTTGGCCAAACTGACGGGGAGGGCTGTGGTTCCATTAACCTTCAGTGCCTCCAAAAGGAAGATCTTTAACACTTGGGATCAGTTCCTCCTCCCCTATCCTTTCTCAAAAGGGGTGTTCATCTGGGGAGAACCCATTGAGGTTGATCAAAATGGAGATCGGGGTCATCTCGAGGAGAAAAGAATCCTCTTAGAGAATCGCCTCAATGAGTTGACCCAAAGGGCAGACCACTTTTTCGATACTTAATAAAATGCATTCAAAACTGTAAAAATTTTTAATCTGTGAATAGAAATTCCAAATATAAAATCCCTGCCTGCGGCAGGCAGGCCAAATCCCGAACAATTTCAAAACACCAAATTCAAAACTTTTTTATTTTTACGTCTTTTGGAAATTGGGATTTAGGATTTATTTGGGATTTGAAAATTGAAATTTGGGATTTATAGAATAAAATGGTCTACCATCTCTACAACATCCTTTTTACATGCTTCCTCCTCTTTTCTGCTCCCTACTTTCTTTTGCGGAGTCTCATCCAAAAGCGGTTTCGAAAGACATTGCCTCAACGAATGGGATTTTTTCAAAGCCTGTCCTTCAAAAGGCCAATTTGGGTTCATGCGGCATCTGTTGGAGAGGTATTCTGTTCAATCCCTCTTTTGAAGAAGATCAAAAAGGAGTTTCCCCACCTCAAAATCATTTTAACCACGATGACCTCTACAGGGAATGAGACAGCTAAAACCTACCTCCCTGAAGCTGATCAAGTCCTTTTTGTTCCGATCGACCATCCCTTCATCATCCGGAAAACCATCGAAAAAATCCAACCCAGCCTTCTCCTCGTTGCGGAGACAGAACTCTGGCCCAATTTGCTCCGTTCCTGTGGAAAAAAAAGAATCCCAGTCGTTCTCTTCAATGGAAGGATCTCCCAAAAGTCATTTCGACGTTACCTCCTCTTCAAATTCTTTTTCAAAGAATGCCTGAAATACATCTCCCTCTTCTTAATGCAGACGGAAGAAGATCGAATGCGAATCATTGAGATCGGAGGGGAATCCCAAAAGACAAGGGCAGTGGGAAACTTAAAATTTGACCAGACCTTCCTTCCCTTCACCCAAGAAGCCATGGCTGAAATGACTAAAAATCTCGGTCTTCAAGGGAAAGAGAACATCCTCATCGCAGGATCCACCCACTCCGGAGAGGAGGAGATCCTGGTCTCCCTTTACAAAGAATTGAAAAAGATGGACCCGCATCTCGTCCTCATTCTTGCCCCGCGACACCTCGAACGGTTGGAGGAAGTAGAGAGGATCTTAAAAAAAGAGTCCATATTATGGTTGAGGAAAACCTCCCTCACACCGGGGACAGGGCGATCTGATCAAGAACACCCCGAGGTAATTCTCCTCGATACCATGGGGGAATTGGTGGGCCTTTACAGTCTCGGGACATTGGTCTTTGTAGGTGGAAGCCTTGTCCCAATAGGAGGCCACAACCCCCTTGAGCCTTTGTTCTTCAGAAAGTGTGTCCTCTTCGGTCCTTATATGTTTAATTTCTTTGAAATCTCAATCCGTCTGATTGAGACAGAAGGAGCCATCCAGGTATCTGGAAAAAAAGAACTCTTTTCTCAATTGAAACGCCTCCTTTTTGACGAAGTTTCACGCAAAGAGGTGGGAGAGAGAGGCTATCAATTTCTTCAGAAGCATCAGGGGGCAACAAAAAGAATGTTTGAGGAAATTCGACCCTACCTCTCCAGAATTCAGAATGCAAAGTTATAAGTTCGGAGATTCAAAACTAAGAACTCCGAACTAATTACTCCGAACTATTTGTTTCGAAATTGTGATGAGCCGGCGTATCGACCGATTCCTTTATCAAAAAGAGAAATCCATTGGGGAAAGAATACTTCTCTTTCCTCTTTACCTCCTCTCTCTACCTTATGGAGGGGCTGTTCGGGCAAGATCTCTCCTCTATTCCCTTGAATTATTGAGAACAAAAACTCTTCCCTGTCCAGTCATCAGTGTAGGGAACATCACTGTGGGTGGAACAGGTAAGACTCCTTTAGTGATGGCATTAGCAAAAGGATTGATGGACAGGGGAATCCCTATGGCCATTCTAAGCAGGGGGTATAAAGGAAAGAAAACCTCTGAACCGGTAGTGAGCGATGGCAAGACCATCTTTCTCTCGCCCGAGGAATCAGGGGATGAACCCTTCCTGATGGCTAAGGCTTGCAAGGGCACCCCGGTCCTGGTTGGGAAAGATCGATTCGTAAATGGCCGGATTGCTCTTCAACGATTTGGTGTGAAAGGGCTGTTACTGGATGATGGCTATCAGCATCTTCGCCTTGATCGAGATATCAATATCCTGCTCATCGACTCACACATCGGTTTTGGAGACCATACCCTTCTGCCGAGAGGGATTCTGAGGGAACCCTTATCTCACCTTCGTAGGGCCAATATTTTCCTTCTCACCAAAGTGGAGGATCCTGAGACCACTCAACCTTTGGAGAAAAAAATTCATGAAATCCATCCCTCGTCACAGGTGTTTCACAGCCATTACGAACCGGTGAGTCTGGTGGGCCCTAAGGAGGAGCAAGAAGAGCTTCATTCTCTAAAGGGAAAAGCGATACTCGCTCTTTCTGGGATCGCTAATCCCAACTACTTCTCCTCCATGCTAAAGAAATGTGGAATGAAGATTGTTAGAGAAGCGATCTTCCCCGATCACTATCTCTACACCACCAAAGATTTATCTTCCATAAAAGAGAAAAGCAAAAGAGTTGATTGCATTGTGACAACGGAGAAGGATATGGTAAAATTAAAGAAGTTAAATATTGATCACCTTCCGATTCGAGCTCTTCGCATTGAAGTGAAGATATGGGAGGAAAAGGAATTTTATCAAAGGGTGGTAAAGATTTTTTGAGTTAAGAATTAAGAGTTACGAATGAAAGGAGAAGAGAAGGGATGATTGGACTTGTTAAAATATTCGATACCACTTTACGCGATGGAGAGCAATCCCCTGGGGCGACGATGAACATCGCCGAAAAGGTGAGGATTGCTGAGCAATTAGAAAAATTGAATGTCGACATCATCGAAGCAGGTTTTCCCATCTCTTCGGAAGGAGACTTCGAAGCGGTCAGGGCCATTTCCAGAACGATCAAGCGTTCAGAAGTGGCAGCCCTGGCCAGGGCAAATCCGAAGGATATTGATCGGGCTTGGGAAGCTGTCAAGGGAGCCAGGTTCCCACGGCTCCATACTTTTATTTCGACCTCCCACATCCATCTCAAACACCAACTGAAGAAATCAAAGGAAGAAGTAATCCGGATTGCTGCCCGTTCCGTTGCAAGAGCAAAGAAATATACTTCCAATGTTGAGTTCTCAGCCATGGATGCCACACGAAGCGATGTCGAATTTCTCTCCGCGGTCTGCGAAGCAGCCATTCGAGCAGGAGCGATCACCATCAACATCCCAGACACTGTCGGCTATGCCATCCCCTCGGAGTTCGGAGCCCTCATTCAAACCCTCCGGCAGAAGGTTCGGGGAATAGAAAAGGTGACATTGAGCGTCCACTGTCATAATGACCTTGGCCTAGCAGTAGCAAATTCACTGGTTGCCGTTCAAAACGGTGCCAGACAGGTGGAGTGCGCGATCAATGGAATCGGTGAAAGGGCAGGGAATACCTCTCTCGAAGAGGTGGTCATGGCGATTCGTACTCGGAGCGATCTGCTCCAGTTTCATACACGCGTCATCCCCAAGCACCTCTTCGCCACAAGCCGTTTAATCTCAAAAATTACCGGTATGGTCGTTCAGCCCAACAAAGCGGTCGTGGGTGCTAATGCCTTTGCACACCAATCAGGAATCCATCAGGATGGTATCCTGAAAGAGAAATTGACCTATGAAATTATGACCCCAGACTCTGTGGGGATTCCAAAAACTTCCCTCGTCTTGGGGAAACTCTCCGGACGGCATGCCTTCAAGGAAAGATTGAAAGATCTGGGATATCGTCTCTCTGAGGCAGATCTGGAGCTTGCCTTCAGACAATTCAAACAGTTGGCCGATAAAAAACGCGAAATCTTTGATGAGGATATTGAGTCGATCGTGGTAGAGGAGATCCTCCGAATGCCTCGTCGGTTTAAATTGGTCTATATCAATGTCATCGCTGGAAATGTCACGGTACCCACGGCCACAGTTCAAATGGAGGTAGATGGTCAACTCATGCTGGAGGCAGGCTTTGGAGATGGACCTGTGGATGCCACCTTCAAAACGATCAAGAAGATCACACGGACCAAGTCAAAGCTCTTACAGTTTGCCATCAACGCCATCACCAGTGGAACAGAGGCCCAAGGAGAGGTGACGGTCAAACTGGAGGAGAAGGGCCAAACCGTGATCGGTCAGGGTGCTGACACGGATGTGATCGTAGCGAGTGCCAAGGCTTATATCAACGCCCTCAATAAGATGGAGTTCAGAAAGCAGAAATTGGTGGGGATGTAGACGTGGCCAAAACTGCACCGATGACGATCACGGAAAAGATTCTTTCTGCCCATGCAGGAAAAAAACGAGTTTCTCCTGGTGAACTTCTCAATGTCCGAATCGACCTCGCCCTCGGCAACGACATCACTGCCCCCCTTGCCATCAAAGCTTTCAAAGAGATCGGCGCAAAAAAGGTCTTTCATCGTGATCGGGTCGTTCTGGTTCCTGATCACTTCACACCGGCGAAGGATATTCTTTCTGCAGAACAGTGTAAGATCCTCAGGGAGTTTGCAAAGACCCAACGCCTCACCCATTTCTTTGAAATTGGAGAATGCGGGATTGAGCATGCCCTTCTCCCGGAAAAGGGTTTGGTCCTACCCGGAGAGGTAGTCATCGGTGCTGACAGTCATACCTGCACGTATGGAGCCCTCGGCGCTTTTTCAACCGGTGTGGGCAGCACAGACCTTGCAGCGGCTATGGCAACAGGGAAACTCTGGTTTAAGGTTCCGGAGAGTTTCAAACTCATCTACTATGGGAAAATCAATCCCTGGGTTTCTGGAAAGGACTTGATCCTTTTCACCATCGGTGACATCGGTGTCGATGGAGCCCTCTATCAGGCAATGGAGTTTTGTGGAGAGGCCATCCAAAACCTTTCCATGGCAAGTCGATTCACGATGGCCAATATGGCTATTGAGGCCGGGGCAAAGAATGGAATCATTGAACCGGATGAAATCACTCTCCAATTCGTCAAACCAAGAACCAAAAGACCCTATCGAATTTATCGAAGTGATCGAGAAGCACGTTATGTAGAGGGGCGAGAATATAATGTCTCAAAAATTTTCCCACAGGTCGCACTTCCCCACATCCCATCGAATGTGAAGGATGTGAGAGAGATTGGAAAAATCGAGATCGATCAGGTCATCATCGGCTCCTGCACCAATGGTCATCTCGATGATCTTCGTATGGCAGCCAAGATATTAAAGGGAAGAAAGGTCGCTCCCTCCTTACGTCTCATTGTCATTCCTGCCACTCAGGAGATTTACCGTCAGGCTTTAAGAGAAGGACTCTTCGAAATATTTCTTTCAGCAGGCGCCGTGATCAGTCCACCCACCTGCGGTCCCTGCCTGGGTGGACATATGGGCGTCTTGGCTGGGGGGGAAAGGGCATTGGCCACCACCAATCGCAATTTTCGAGGAAGGATGGGCCACGCCCAAAGCGAGGTCTACCTCTCCAGTCCCGCGGTGGCGGCTGCCAGTGCCATCCGAGGAAGGATCTGCCATCCTGAAGAATTGGTTAAGAAACAATGAAGATTGAAGGGAGAATCTGGAAATTTGGGTCAGATGTCGATACGGATGCCATCATACCTGCTCGTTACCTCAATCAATCTGATCCAAAAGAATTAGCAAAACATGCGATGGAGGATGAGCGGCCTGAGTTTTCTCAGAAAATCAGAAAGGGTGACATTCTATTGGCTGAAAAGAATTTCGGCTGCGGGTCATCCCGGGAACATGCACCCCTTGCTTTAAAGGCAGCGGGAATATCCTGTGTTATCGCAAAAAGTTTTGCAAGGATCTTTTACCGAAATGGACTCAATCTCGGTCTTCCCCTTTTGGAATCCTCAGAGGCCTCCGAGGCAATTCAGGAAGGGGATCGAGTTCGAGTAAACCTCACCACAGGCCAGATCTTCGATCTCACTCAAAAGAAGAAGTTTTTTGCAAAACCCATCCCGGCCTTTATGCAGGAATTAATCGGGGATGGGGGATTGATCCGTCATCTTCGGAAAAAGGGGTTAAAGTAGATAATTTTAAATGCCAAATTTCAAAGTTCAAATTTGACGTTTCTATAAATTTCCCTCTTGACAACATCCCCCTTTTTCTCCTATTTATAACCAGATACAAAGTGGTATCTAAAGAACAGGGGTGTTCAAAAGGGGGCACCCCTTTTCTATAAATAAGAAATTCCAAATCCGAAGCACGAAACTCTAAACAAATACGAATTTTCGAAATACAAATGATCTAAGCAAACAGAAATACTTCAGAAATTCGAGTTTTGGATTTGTTTCGATATTCGAATTTCGGATTTTTTTCTGTTATACTTTATAAAAAATATCGTAGAGGTTCGGGGAGGATCTCATGAAGAAAAAGAATTATAACGTGGCGGTGGTAGGGGCCACCGGTGCGGTGGGAAATGAGATGGTCGCTATCTTAGAGGAGAGAAACTTTCCCGTAGCTCAGTTGAAGCTCCTTGCCTCCACACGGGGCGCGGGAAAGAAGATGGAGTTCAAGGGAAAGTCCTATACGGTGGAGGTGTTGAACGAAAACTCCTTCGGTGGAGTAGATATCGGCCTCTTCTCTGCAGGAGGTTCGGTGAGCGAAAAGTTTGCCCCCATCGCGGGAAAGGCCGGTTGTGTGGTGATTGACAATACCAGCGCCTTTCGAATGGACCCTGAAGTCCCTCTGGTGGTTCCAGAGGTGAATGCCCATGCCATCGCCCAGTATCCAAAAAAGAATATTATCGCAAATCCTAACTGCTCAACGATCCAGATGGTGGTCGTGCTGAAGCCCATCCATGATGTCGCCCGGATCAAAAGGGTGGTGGTCTCCACCTACCAGGCAGTCTCCGGAACGGGAAAGAGGGCGATCAAAGAATTGGAGACGCAGGTTCTCGCCATCTACAATCACCAGGAGATCAAGAAGGAGGTCTATCCCCATCAGATTGCCTTCAACTGTCTTCCCCACATCGACGTCTTCTTCGATAACGGTTACACCAAAGAAGAGATAAAAATGGTCAATGAGACGAAGAAGATCATGGAGGATAATTCGATCGGTGTAACCGCTACGACAGTCAGGGTTCCCGTCTTCTATGGTCATTCGGAATCGGTCAATATCGAGACAGAAAAAAAATTGACACGGGATGAGGTAAAAAAGATTCTCTCGAAGGCACCAGGGGTAGTGGTCGTGGACGATCCCAAGAAGTTTGAATATCCACTAGCTATCCATGCGGCGGGAAAAGATGAGACCTTTGTCGGAAGGATTCGCGAGGATGAATCCATCCCCAACGGCATCAATATGTGGATCGTTGCGGATAATATCCGGAAGGGTGCTGCACTCAACGCCGTCCAGATTGCCGAAATCCTGATCCAGAAGTACCTGTAAATACCACTTTAAAAGGAGGTATATGATGAAAGGATCTAAGGGAATACTTTTATTATCTTTCTCTATCCTGATTTTCATAACCTGGGCCTCCCCTGCTTATGTGGCTGAGAAATCTTATAAGATCGGAGTAAACCTTGAATTCACCGGGCCCTGGGCAGAGGTGACCAAGACCATGAGAAATGCCATGGTCCTGGAAGTGGAGAGGATAAACAAAATAGGTGGCATCGACGGACATCCTCTCGAGCTCCTTTTTGAGGATAACGGCTTCGATTTAGGAAGAGCCGCTTCCAATATGACTAAGTTCACCAAAGACAAAGAAATCACTGCTGTCGTAGGGCCCTTCGAGGATAATTTACAGGCAACGACCAGGGCTATTGCCGAGAGGGAAAAGATCACCAACATCATCATCTGCCCTTCCAATCCTATGCTTCGAAGCTTAAAGCAAAAATGGGCCTTTAATATTGCTCAGAGCGACATCATTGTCTCCCAAAAGCTGGTGGATCTCTCCTTGGCCAGAAAATATAAAAAGGTTCTTGTTTTCCATGGCGCATGGCCCTTGGCCCAGAGCCTGGCTGAATATTATAAACGCTTCGGTGAGGAGAAGGGGATGAAGGTCATCATCTCTAAGGAGACCCATAAGCCAACTGACATCGACATGACTCCTCAGCTTATCAAGCTCAAACCCATTATCGAAAAGGAAAAGGTGGATGCCTTTTATGCCTGTACCGGTGGACCACCAGGCCCTATCATTTGCAAGAATTTACGGACCCAGGGAATTAAGATTCCAATCCTCGGAACCCATGCCTTTGGATTTGCATTTATCATTGCCCTAGGTGGAGAGGCCATGGAGGGAGTGGAGTTCGCAGCTGGAAAACCGGTCGTTCCTGATCAACTCGATGAGAATGATCCTGTGCGACCTGTCATCCTTGATTTCGACAAACGGTTCAGAGAACGCTATGGTGTGGGGATTGACCAAATAGCTGGTCATGCCCATGATACGATCTCGCTTACCTATGATGCTCTAAAGCGATGTCAAGGAAAGGTCACTCGGGCAACATTTAGGGATGCTCTGGAAAATACCAAAGGTCTGAAAAATTGTCACGGAATTTATAACTATAACCCCACTGACCACGACGGCCTAAGCAAAAAAGACATGGTTTTCATTCGAATTGAAGGAGGTAAGTTCAAGCGGATCAAATTCCTTGGATTCGAATAAAAGTTGAAGGCAGCATAAGTTCTATGGTAAATCAAGGGGTGAGCAAATCGTTCCATAGTCTCACCCCTTTTTGTTACAATAAGACTCCATGGATTCTTGGATATATTTTCCACAACTTCTCTCCTCCGGTATTACCATGGGGGCGATCTATGCCCTGGTGGCCTTAGGATTTGTGACCATCTCCAGGGCTTCCCAAATCATCAATTTTGCCCAAGGGGAGTTTGTCATGTTAGGAGGGGTCATCACCTTCTTCCTCCTGAACGGTGTGAACCTCCCCTACCCTTTAGCCATTCTGATAGCCATCATGATCGTTATCCTCATCGGCCTCATGATGCATGTCTCAGTCATCTATCCTTTACGAAAGGCTCCCATTCTTATACTCATCATGGCCACTTTAGGGACTTCCATATTCCTCAGCAGTACAAGTGGCCTTCTCTTTGGAACTCTGCCTAGAACCCTCCCTTCTTTCTCTGGTGACCAATCTCTCCATGTATGGGGAGTTTTTGTTCTTCCCCAGGGCCTCTGGGTCTTGGTATCCACTTTTATATTACTGATCTTTCTCTATCTCCTTTCCCATCGAACATTACTGGGAAAGGCCATGGAGGCAAGCTCCACAGACCCTTTAGGGGCTGATTTATTGGGAATATCAAGAAACCTCATGGTCTTTTTAGCATTCGGAGTAAGTGCAGGAGTAGGAGCCTTTGCTGGGATCCTGATCACACCCATATTTTTTACCAGCTATAGTTCTGGAACCATCCTGGGCTTGAAAGGTTTTGTCGCCGCCGTCTTGGGAGGTTGGGGAAAGAATAGCGGTGCTATCCTTGGAGGTTTTGTTCTCGGGATTGTGGAATCTTTAAGCTTGGTCTTTATTCCTTCGGGGTATAAAGATGCAGTCGCTTTTGTGATTTTATTGCTTATCCTATACTTCAGGCCCAAAGGGATTTTGGGTTCACCTTTTATCGATAGCCGCCGATGGTAGATTCGAAAAAAAATGAATTTAAAAAGAGGGACCTCTTTTATTTGGCGCCCCTGTGGTTACTTTCGTTAATCGCCCCGGACCCATACCTCTATCATAAAAAGGAGTTTAAAAAGAGAGACCTCTATTATCTTGGTGCAATATGTTTGGCGCCCCTGATCTGGTCTGATTCGCACTTCCATCATCTCATGGTCTTGGCAGGAATCTACGCCATCTTGGCCTTAGGATTAAGTCTCTTCATGGGTTATGCCGGACAAATCTCTTTGGGACACGCTGCCTTCTTCGGAATCGGTGCCTATACGACAGCCATTCTTACCACTCGTTATGCCTTCCCAACCTTTCTGGCCTTTTGGGCTTCGGCTCTTTCAGCGGCTGTGATCGCTTATTTCATTGGTAGGCCCATCCTCAAACTGAAGGGATATTTCCTGGCTTTGGCTACACTGGGATTTGGAGAAATTTTTTTAGTTATCCTCAGGGAATCCACTGATCTCACCGGTGGAGTTATTGGGATCTTTGGCATCCCATGGTTTTCTGTGATGGGGTTCGTCTTCGATACTTATCTTAAACAGTACTATCTCACCTGGGGGGTGCTCATTGGTTTATTCATCTTCTCAAAAAATCTGGTTCGCTCTAAAGTGGGTCGTACCCTTTTGGCTGTGGCAGCCAGTGAGGATGCAGCCTCGAGCGTGGGGATTAATGTTCCACGGATCAAGTTAGAGATTTTTGTCCTGGGTGCAGCCTTTGCCGGATTGGCTGGGAGTCTTTTCGCCTGCATCATGTCAACCGCCAATCCCGAAGCCTTTAGCCTTGGGTTCACTGTATTCATTGTCATGATGGTCATTCTGGGAGGTTTGGGGAATCTCTATGGCCCTGTTGCTGGAGCGATCCTCCTTACATGGCTGATAGATATTCTGAGCAGATATCAGGAATACAGCCTCCCCATCTACGGCGTCATCTTGATCCTGCTACTCATATTTTTCCCAGATGGTATTGGAACACGGTTGAATGTCAGGGTGATTTACCTGATCGGTTATTGGGCGAAAAAGAAGAAGAGAGACGAGGGGAAACTTTAATGTCACTACTCTCGATAGAAGAGATTACAAAGGAATATGACGGGATACGGGCTCTCGACCGGATTTCACTAAAAGTGGAAAAGGGAAGCATCAAGGGACTGATCGGGCCCAATGGAGCTGGAAAGAGCACTCTCTTTCATTTGATTAGTGGCGTGGAGAAACCTGATTCAGGGAAAATCTACTTTAAAGGAAGAGAAATCACCTCCATGGAATCCCACGAGATATCTGCCTTAGGAATGGGGAGAACTTTTCAAACCCTTCAGATCTGGGGAAATATGACGGTGGTGGAAAACATCATGGCTGGGATGAATCGGAGGCTGAAAGGTGGTTTGTTTTCCTGCGGGCTTTGGCTCCCTTGGATCAGAAGGTCGGAAAAAGAAGCCCTGATGGAAGCCAAGGAGATCCTCAATTCCCTGGGTCTGCTGGGCAAATGGGAATCCATGGCTTCCCAACTCCCCTATGGCAAACAAAAACTCCTGGAGTTAGGCCGAGCCCTTGCCATGAAGCCGGAGCTCCTCCTCTTAGATGAACCGGCATCCGGCCTGACCCTTACTGAAATGCAACAACTTTCGGAGCAAATCTCACAGATCAGGCAGGAGGGAGTCACGGCCTTCGTCGTCGAGCATCACATGGGGATGGTAATGGAGATAGCCGATGAGATAGCCGTCCTCCATCATGGCAAGCTCATTGCTGAAGGAACACCGGAGGCGGTGAGAAGAGATCCTCAAGTGATCGAGGCTTACTTGAAAGGTAAAAGAGCGAATGCTTAAGATTAAAAAACTGACCGTCCAATATGGACCTTTACCCGCATTAAATGAAATTTCTCTGGAGGTAAAACATCGAGAGATCGTCTCTCTTTTAGGTCCCAATGGGGCGGGAAAGACTACCCTTTTACTCACCCTCTCTGGAATTTTGAAGACCACCGAAGGAAGAGTCATTTTCGAAGGGGAGGATATTACCAACCTGAATCCTCATAAGATCGTCTCCAAAGGGATCGGGCAGGTTCCTCAAGGACGCCATATTTTCCCTACCCTTTCGGTCATCGATAATCTCATGATGGGTGCCTACCTTCATCGGAATGAAAAGAAGGAGATCAAAAAAAATTTGGAGTGGATCTATCAGCTCCTTCCTGTACTCAAAGAGAGAACCCATCAACGAGCGGGGACCCTCAGCGGGGGGGAACAGCAGATGCTCTCCATAGGTAGGGCAATGATGGGACGTCCTAAACTCTTGTTGCTGGATGAACCTTCCTTAGGATTAGCTCCTCGTTTGATGGATGAAGTCTTTGCCACGTTTAAGGAAATGAATCAGAAGGGACTCACTCTCTTTATCATAGAGCAAGAGATCCATCTCTCTCTGAGCATTTCCAAACGGGGATATCTCTTGAGAAATGGTCGCGTGATCAAAGAGGGATCAGCATCGACACTGATGGAAAGCCGGGAACTCATGACCTCTTTAGGTGGCTATCCACTTTATTAAATTTAACTCCTCAGAGGAATTTTTTAGTGGTGGTCACGTTTAAATTTCATGGGCATTGTTTATGGACAGTTGAATTTGATATAATTTCCTTGTGGGAAAGATTCAAACGAGGAGAAAGATGGATCTGATGCTTATTTTGACCTGGGTGATGCTTTCTCTTCTTGTGTCAGGAACCGCCGGTGCAGAAGAGAAGATAACTATTGGAGCAGTAGAGGATGTCATCTTCTTGCCATGGGGAGTGAGGCTTCCAGCTCGCATTGATACCGGGGCGGCAAAATCTTCGCTCGATGCGCGGGAACTTACAGTGCAGGATGACATGGTTGAGTTTAAGTTACCCCCAAAGTACGGTGGTTTGCAATTGCGCCTACCGATCATCGAGTGGCGACATATTCGAACTCCTGAGGGGCGCGAACGGAGACCAATCGTGGAGTTAGAAATCTGTCTTGGTTCCAAGCGAATCCGCACTGAGGTGAACCTTAACGACCGCTCCATGGTCAGATACCCATTGATTCTTGGACGTAATTTCCTTAGGGAGAACTTTGTCGTGGACGTGAAGCGACGGAGGACTGCTCGACCGAGTTGCCCTGATATTCCTTGAGAGTTATGAAGATTAGGAACAGACAGATACGATCCCCAACACACCCTGCAATGCAATCAGTGGGCCCGATATTTCTCCTCATGTTGACCGTCCTTTTTCTTCTTCCCTCAGGAACAGTCAACGCTGGAGAGAAGATCACGATCGGAGAAGTGGAGGATGTGGTCCTGATGCCATGGGGTGTGAGGTTGCCGGCGCGTGTTGACACGGGAGCGGTGACATCTTCTCTCGATGCACGGGATCTCAAGGTTAAAAACAACATGGCTGAATTCAAGTTGCCAAAAAAGTATGGTGGCCTACGGATTCATTTACCGGTGACGGGTTGGCAGGACATTCGAAGTGCCGATTTCAAGGAAAAAAGGCCAGTAGTAGAGATTACACTCTGCATGGGTCCAAAGATACTTCACATCGAGGTCAATCTCAACGACCGCTCCACAGTCAAGTACCCATTAATTTTGGGGCGTAATGCCCTAAAGGATAATTTTGTCGTTGACTGCGGCCAATCACACTGTTTGCCACCGAGCTGTGCGGAGGCCTCACCGAAATGAAGCGCCCCGCGATCATGCTGGCGGTGGCCCTCCTGCTTGTCTCGTTCCTTCTGATGAGCTACCGCGTCATCTGGCTCAAATATCCGATCCTTCCTGCAGCCCCAGAAAAGGTATGGCAACTCTCTATAGATGCCCATGTCAAGGGTGGCGAGAAGGAAACCACGGTGATGATCGGAGTCCCTTATACCCATAAGGGACAAATGGTTGCTGAAGAACGGATACGCTCTGGAACACTCAGTTTTAATCTCCTTCGCGAGGGAATAAACCAGGTTGGAGTTTGGTCAGGAACTCTCTCGTTGGAGGGTGAAACCATTGGATACAATTCAACCATCCGGGTTCAGCCTCAACGTCTCTTCAAAACTAAACCGTCAACCCTTGAACCTTACCCACCGAATGTTGGAAAGGAAGAAAAGGCATTAGTAAAGCGTTTGGTGGCGAAATGGGAGTCACTTCCTCCAGAGGACCGACTTCGAAGAATAGCAGCGGCGGTGAAAGGGATTTGGGGGACTCCGCCTCCTGACGATCAAGACCTCCAGGCTTGGTCAGCCTTTCAGGAGAAGCATAGCCAACTGGATGCATTCCTTTTGTTATTACGTGCGGCTGATCTCCCTGCTCAAGTCGTTCAGGGTTTGCAACTGGCCGAGAGTATAACAGACTCAACCCTAACTTGGATTGAGATTTGGACCGGCCAAGAGTGGGAGAGCCTCCAGCCAGAGAAAGGAGAAATTTATCAAAAACCTGCCCCACTTCTTCCATTGACAACGAATGGATTGCCCGCCGTTCGTATAATCAATGGGGAACTATCAGAGGTCCGCTGGACATTGAACCACGGGATCATTAACCAATGGCGTATGCACTTTGAGCGTATCATGCGTTCGAATCGATTGCTCGACCGCTGGTCGCTGTTTCGTCTACCCGATGAGTATCAGAGAACCTTCCGCATTCTCATTCTGGTTCCAATCGGTGCCTTGATGATTTGCCTATTGCGTAACATAGTAGGCTTTCCAACTTTCGGGATCTTTTTGCCGGTTCTCATGGCTCTCGCCTTTCGAAATACGGGCCTTGCCTATGGGCTTGGGATCTTTTGGGGTGTTGTCCTCATCGGATATGTGGTCCGCCGCTGGATAGACAAACTTCGTCTCCTCCTTGTCCCGCGGCTATCGGTGATCCTGACGCTTGTCATCGTCTGTATTACCGTCTTTGCCCTGCTCGGAAATAAGCTCGGCCTGCGGGAATTCATGGCCGTTGGATTACTACCTTTTGTAATTCTTACGATGACCATCGAGCGTTTCTTTGTCATCATAGAGGAGGCAGGTGCTCGGGAAGGGCTCTTGACGGCAGCAGGGAGCGCTGGAGTTGCCACGATCACCTATGAGATCCTTCAATTAGAATCTCTTCAACTCACCTTTTTTGTTTATCCAGAACTCCTGTTTGCCGTCGCCGCGGTTCAAGTGCTTCTTGGCCGCTATACCGGCTATCGGCTTCTGGAACTCTTCCGCTTCCGGAGATTTTGGAGTTCATCATGATCTTAAAAGCCATCCGCTGGCTCCAAGATGTCGGGGTGCTCGGTATGAACCGCCGGAATGCCGAATACATCTTGCGTTTCAATCCCCGATCTTCCTTTCCACTTGTGGACAACAAGCTCAAAACAAAGCAACTGGCAGAAGCGTACCAGATACCAACCCCACCTTTATATAATGTGATCGAGCATCATGGGGATATTGCCAGACTCGAGGAAATGCTTAGAGACCACCAAGATTTCGTTATCAAGCCTGCTCGGGGCGCTGGTGGGAGTGGAATCGTCCTTGTCATAGACCATACGGTAGACAGTTTCGTCAAGCAAAATGGAGAGGTCATCCCGTTGAAGGATCTTACCTACCACATCTCTGATATCCTCTCTGGAATTTACTCTCTCGAGGGGCTCGAGGACCGGGCCTTCATTGAGGCACTAGTTCATCCCGATACCGTCTTTGATGCTGTAACCTATCGGGGCGTACCAGACATTAGGATTATAGTCTATCGCGGTGTGCCGGTGATGAGCATGGTTCGCCTTCCAACTCGAGCTTCCGATGGTAAGGCCAATCTTCATCGCGGGGCGATCGGTGTTGGAATCGACATGGGGGTGGGGACAACGCTGGCAGGCGTCCATCGCTCCAGAGTCGTTACTCACCATCCCGACACGAATAAACCTGTGATGGGGATACAGGTGCCTCACTGGGAGAGTATGCTCTTCATCGCAGCAAAAGCAGTCGATATGACTGGCCTTGATTACCTCGGAGTGGATCTGGTGATCGATCGGGAGCGTGGGCCGCTGCTTCTCGAACTGAATGCACGACCAGGACTTCAAATCCAGATTGCAAACCAGGCGGGTCTCTTCAAGCGCCTCGAGGTCATCGACAAAGCACCTCCTGAAATTTTTGCGACACCAGAGATAAGGGTCGCCTGGGCACTCGAGACATTCTCCATTCGCACGCTCAACTGAATGAAGAGGGCCTTGGTAACCGAGAAAACAAAAGTTCATTGTGTTGAATTTTTTTCAGACGGATAGATTAGGTATGTCCCGTCCACATGCGCAAATGGCGTAACCCTATGGGGTTGAAGATGAGTTGAACCAAGGATATGAGCCACCCTTATTCCCCTGACTTCAAGGGCATCGGCGATCAGGGAGCGATGACACCGCCAAGGCAAAGCTTCGGCGCACATCAATGCTTCCGTTTACGTTGTGCAAGCTTTATCAACTTACTTAAGTGATTCTCAAACTCTGCAGTCTCCATATAGTCAGCGAAACCCCTGAATGAAGCGTTACGCCAACCCATGTTCGCTGAATCAGGCCGTGGGCGGCGAAGCCCTCCAAGCCCTGGCATATGGAGGTATCCGATACCGATGGCCTTGAGGTCATCGGGCAGTGTTTCATGATTAAACTGAGGATGATGCCGTGACCGTGGCACGGTGCGCACATCGACCACTTGCTTCACATCATAGGTCTGCAGAAGGTGGATAAAGGTCTCCAGGGTGTGCGTGAAGTGTCCAATTGTCGTTACGGCGCACCCTGTTCTCTCAGAATGATACTTCGTCTTCACAACCTATTTTCTTGGAGTCCCTGCTGCAGGAGTTTTTCCCTTCAGAGACTTGATATAGGCAATAACGTCTGTCATCTCAGCGGACTTTGGATCAATCCCATTCCCTTTAAGAGGATTTTTGATACATGAATTGACAAACTTCTCAAGGTCCTTCCTGTCAGCAGCCTTCTCCAACCCTTTTCCATCTGGATGGCATGAGTTGCAAGACATCCCAGTGGTGCCCCCACCGAACTTTGGATCGTTAAAAAGAGCTTTTCCCTTCTCCACATCACCTGCTGCGATGGCTAAAGAGAAGATGAGACCCAAAGAGACCATGGAGAGCATTGCTATTTTCAAACCCTTCATTTTGTTTCACCTCCTTTCCCCCTCAATGCTATTACCTCTCTTTCCATCGCTGAGATGTTCCTCTTTGCATCAGAACTTTTCTTCTTCAATATTGTCTTTTCAAAAGCATACGGCCAATATAAAAAGAAAAGGGCAAGGACAATTAAAATACAGGAAAGGATGATAAGTGAGATACCTGCCATTTTGGCTTGAGTTCCTCTACGGAGTCTTGTCTCTCTAATCACCCTCATACCAGGTGGAGGATATTGGCCAGACTCAAAAGTTCTCCTTACAAGGATGATAGAATAAACTCCTGTCATCAAAAGTAGGACGGAAACGATTCCCAAAGTTAATTTAAGCATGAACATAGATTTTTTGAAAGCTAACTCTGGATTCTCCTTGGATTTCTGTTTGATCTGGTTAATATAATAGTTGAAGTAGGGAACGACAAGAATAACAGCGATCGTGAAAAGGACAAAGAAGATGATAAATTTCTTTCTTAGGTTTTTATCTGCCGGAACAACATCTTGGTTCATATAAAAATTTTATATCCTCTTATGCGTAAATTGCAAGAAATCAAATACTTAAGCAAATTGACACCTAATATTTCTCAATATTATAATGGACTTCTTAGAGAACTTAGTATGTATGAAAAACGGACCTACCGAAATTTGGTGAAAACCGATGACCTCATTACATTTGAGGTCATTGTTAAGGAAACCGATCTCCTCGTCCGGGCAGAGAGGGATCTCTCCAAAGAAACCAGAGAATCGGTATTAAAATACCGTCACCAACTCGAAACTTACATCGCGATGAACCCTGAATTCCAAAAAAGCCTTGTCCCTCTCACGGAGGACCCCTATGCCCCGGAAATAGTCCGTCAGATGATCCAGACCTCCCAATTGGCCCATGTCGGTCCAATGGCTGCTGTGGCTGGAGCCATGGCCGAATTGGTTTCAAAAGACTTGCTCAAGCTCTCAAAAGAGGTAATCGTTGAAAATGGTGGGGATATCTATCTCGCCATCTCCAAGGAGAGGACCATCGGGATCTATGCAGGGGATTCTCCTCTCAGTTTTAAAATAGGGATTGTGATCTCGCCCGAAGAGACCCCTCTTGGTGTCTGCACCTCTTCAGGAACGGTTGGCCATTCCCTCAGCTTTGGGAAGGCAAATGCTGTCTGCATTCTCTCCAAATCTGCAGCCCTTGCTGATGCTGCAGCCACGGCTGTCGGGAATGTCGTAAAGGAGAAAAAAGATATCGAATGGGGTCTTGAGAGGGGAAGAGAGATCGTAGGGGTATTGGGGGCGCTCATCATCGTTGACGAAAAGATGGGCGTCTGGGGAAATGTCAAACTAACCCGCCTCTGAAAACGATGCTCCCAATAGCGCAATACACGTTGCGAGAGGCGGGTGGGTGTGTGCTGAGAAAAATTTATAGCGGCACCTTTAGGCGTTTCACTCCTCGGATCTGAAACATTTTACAAAAATCAAATAAAGTGAGATCGGATATTGCCCATAAAACATAAAAAAGAACCGCTTGATAAAGTTTTAGAAGCACACCCATCTGCGGATTCTATGCAACCCACGGTTACGACTACCATTGCAGTGGCCACACTCGGATGTAAAGTAAACCAGTTCGAGTCTGAGGCTCTTCTAGACGCCTTGGAACAGAGAGGGTATGTTCTCATCCCCTTTGAAGAAGGTGCGGATATCACCATCATTAATACCTGTACAGTCACTCACCGAGCTGATTTTCAATCGAGGCAGATGGTCCGAAGGGCCTTCCGATCTAATCCAAATTCTTTGATCATCGTGACGGGGTGTTATCCACAGGTGGAACCAGATGCCTTTTTAAAGATGAAAGGCGTGCACTATCTTTTGGGAAATGGAGAAAAGAACCAGATCCCTGACCTTCTTCCCTTGATGCAAAAAGGTGAATTTCCGAGGGTCCAAGTTGGCGATATTCAGAAGGAGAGGCACTTTTCAGAAACCCCTTTTCACTCTTTTCATCATCACACCCGTGCCTTCCTAAAAATTCAGGACGGCTGCAATGCTTATTGTTCCTATTGTATTGTTCCCCATGCCAGGGGCCCATCGAGAAGCCTCCAACCGGAAAGGGTGGTTAAAAATTTGAAGATTTTGAAAGAGAAGGGATTTAAAGAAGTCGTGCTCACCGGCATCCACCTGGGCGCCTATGGACATGACTTCAATCCTCCCTATCCTTTAGAAAAACTGATTAGACAATCGGAGAAAGAAGAGACTCCTGACCGAATTCGACTCAGTTCCATCGAGCCAGGAGATTTTTCTCCAGAACTTATCTCAACTCTCTCACAATCAAATAAGATCTGCCCCCACCTTCACATCTCTATCCAGAGCGGAGACGATGAGATACTGAAAAAGATGAATAGAGATTATGACCATTCCTTCCTCTCTGATCTCATCCGGGAACTCCATCTGAGGATTCCAAAGCTCTCCATCGGAGCAGATGTCATCGTAGGTTTTCCAGGGGAGACGGAAGAGAAATTTCAGCATACCTATGGACTGGTCGAATCTCTACCCTTCTCCTATCTTCATGTTTTTCCATTTTCTCGGAGAAAAGGAACCCCTGCCTTCCAATTTCCTCAGGGGGTAGATAAAAAAGAGATCAAAAAAAGAGCTGAAACGATGAGGGAGTTGGGAAAGCAGAAACGTCAGGCTTTCTATCGCCAGTTTCTCAATCAGGAACTGAGCGTGCTGGTGGAGGACCATAGAGAAAAAGGAACCGGGAGATGGAAAGGTCTCTCCCGGAACTACATCCCTGTTCTGCTCACCAATCAAAACGGAATTAAAGAACATCAGGATTGGGTCAATCAGGAATGGACCGTCATGGTGAACGAATTGGCCGAAAAGGGTGTGATTGGAAAAATTTTGGAGAAATAGTGTGGAAGAAGAGAGGTTGACATCTTTAAAGGAATTCGAAGAACGTCTAGGTCTTCGATTCAAAGAGATCAAATGGCTCGATCAGGCCCTTACTCATAAGTCATTTATTTATGAAACCAATCATCCTGAAAAAGTAGCCAATGAGGTTTTAGAATTTCTCGGAGATTCAGTCCTCAATCTTGCGGTCAGTCACCTTCTCCTTCACAAATTTCCTGACGCCCAGGAAGGGACCCTTTCCATGATGAGGTCCCAACTGGTCAAAAGGAGTTCCCTGGCCTCCCTCTCTAAGGAATTTCAGCTTGAAGGCTATCTACTCCTCGGAAAAAGTCAACAGTTAAATGGAGGGATGGAAAAATCATCCATCTTGGCCAATACCTATGAGGCCCTGATTGGAGCCATCTTCATGGATTCAGGATTCAATCGAGCGCTAGAGATCATCCAACAACATTTTGAACCCTATCTTGAAACCAAAACCCCATCTGTACTATTTAATGATTTTAAAAGCCTTCTGCAAATATATTCCCAACAGTCTCATGGACTGTCTCCCCAGTATCAAGTGTTGAATGAGTCCGGACCAGACCATGATAAATGGTTCCAGGCGTCTGTCACCATTGGCGGAGACGTAAAGGGATTGGGATGGGGAAAAAGTAAGAAAGAGGCAGAGCAGGGGGCAGCTAAAAATGCATTGGAAGTGTTGAACTCAGAAGGGCAACTATGAAACCAATCATCATTCCTGTTTTTCTTCCCAATATGGGGTGCCGTGAACGCTGTCTCTTCTGCAATCAGAAGGCAGCAACCGAAGGACTTCCCTCGCCCTCTTCCGTTCAAAACTTCATTGAAGCCTCTCTTGCTCGAATCCCTTACGATAAGAAAAATAGGGAAAAACAGGTCGCCTTTTATGGTGGGAGTTTTACGGCAATCCGTAAAGATGATCAAGTTCATCATCTGAAAACAGTCCGACCTTTCCTCGCATCGGGTCTGATCGATTCCATTCGCATCTCCACTCGACCCGATGCCTTGGATGAAGAGGCTCTCTCCCTGCTTAAAGAATACGGGGTGAAGACCGTAGAAGTCGGAGTGCAATCAATGATCGATGAAGTCCTCCTCCTTTCAAAAAGAGGCCATTGTGCAGTGGATACGGTTGATGCTATCTCCCGATTAAAAGGTATGAAATTCGAGGTGGGTCTTCAGTTAATGATCGGCCTTCCAGGTGATACCTGTGATCGTTTTCTCCAAACCCTTGATCGAGTCATCGAGCTCAAACCCGATTTTCTGAGGATCCATCCCACACTCGTCCTCAAAGGTGCTCCCCTTGAAATTCTCTGGAAGGATGGAGGGTATTCACCTTTGCATTTAGATAAGGCAGTTCAATGGCTTAAAAAAGGGATTCTCAAATTGGAAGAATCTTCCATTCGAGTGGCTCGCATTGGCCTTCAGCCCACAAAGGAGTTGGAAAGAGATTATATCGCGGGACCTTATCATCCAGCGCTTCATCAGCTTATTGACTCAGCCATCTTTTTTGACATGGCGACATCTCTTCTCCAGGTCTCTCAAAAAAATGGTCAAGTCCTATTCTTATGTCATCCCAAAGAGGTCTCGAATCTAAGGGGCCAGAAGAATGAAAATATTCTGAGGTTGAAGAAGAATTTCAAACTCAGTGAGGTCTTAATCGAAGGAAGACAGGAATTGCCAAGAGGTTTTCTTGGGCTTCAAATTCAAGAGGGAGTGGTTTCGATCGATAGAAAGTCTCTTGGGTCTTAGAAAAGGTGTTGCAGACTTTATAACGATGCGGCTCAGTGGCGCCGACTATAAAGCGTCCGCTGGAGCCGGTGGTTCGACGTTCTGTTTCAATTTCTGATCTGAGAGGGCAATTACCTCGACTCCTTGGTAGAACTCCATTCTTACAATAAGCCTGTTATTCTCCGGTTCGGCGTGAAGTTGGTACCAAAATACCTCTGGGTTATCCCCCCGTTTAGGCTTATCGTTGAAGAACGTGGCTGCGTAAGAGGCCATGTTCTGAGTTGTTCTGTTAACGAACGTGGCATTGGGTCCCTCAAGAACAAGCATTGCAGGGCTGTGAATTGCTATCCGTTTGGTCCACGTATGTTTGAATTCATGGAAGTAGAGTCCCCTGGCTATATGGTCGAGTTCGCGATCAACACGGACGCGGTCAAACTTGAAAGCGAGAGTTGCTTGCCCATTGAGAAACACGTCCTTTGTCTCTTTTTTGTATATCGAAAGAATGTTTGGTCTCCTCGTTAGAGCGCGCAGAATCTTCGAGCGAAATTGATTCCCCGCAATTCTGTTGTTCTCGAAATGGCTGATGAGGATAAATAGTAAGTATTCATCGTCTTTGCTCTTTCTTGAATTGTGTGTTTCGCAAGAGGGGACTGAGATAAGGTTTTTCCGTAGATTAAGTCCTGGGACGTCTTTTCTTTCTGGAAAAAGGCATCGTGGAGGAACGTGTTCATTTCCTGTGGCGGGTGCGGCGCACATGTAACAGGTGCTTGGCATGATTTTCCATCTCCGTCGAACGTTCCACATAACCGGCGTCCAGCAGGCGCAGTCTGTTGGACGTCCGGTTGATGGAAGGGTTAGGCCTGTTCATCGCCTATGCGCTACATGCGTTGAACTAGACCCTTGATCCATGACATGCAAGTCTCAATCGCCCAGTTTGTCTGTTCCAATGTGAGTTGAGGCATTTCGGCGCTACCTGGTCCGTGGCCGAATGGATTTCGGATAGAAGTGAAGAAGCTTTTCAGCGCGTCTCGTTCCCAGTCCTTGATGAATCCACCGCTGTTCTTGCTGCTAAGGTTTTCGATGTAGTTGTGCGCGCCTTTCTCGCCACCATGCGTCCAGCTTTTCCGGTCAGAAATGATTTTGATTGCGCTCTCAAGTGCCCGCGCGGCGTAGAAGGCTGGGTCACGATCATTGGCGTCGCGCCGGTCCAAGGCTTCCTTCATGTCGATGTCGACGTTCTTCCACATGGGATCCGCCACGACTTCCCAGAACGCACGTTCGATCTGTTCTTCCACCAACGGATCAGTCGCGACCTGAATAAATCCATTGTGATAGTTGAGCTGTGTCGCAGTTCGCCTAAACCTTTCATTGAGTTCGTCCACTGCCGCCTTAAAGCTGGCATTCAAGGAGTCGTTGAAAGCTTTTATTCCATCAGCGGTGCTTCCAGGAATACGCAACCCGCGCGCCTGAACCTGCAGCTTCGCCGCTTCGATCTTCTTCGGCAGTTCGAGGTTGAGCGCTGTTAGCTCTTCTTCACATAACCGAAACGCAAGCTCGACAAAGCTGATCCGCTCCTTCATGAATCGATCAGGAGATACGGCGCCCGTGTATTTCGCGCAAACGAAATCTTTGCACACCTTGTCGTAGGTCCAGAAGCCAGACTGCGTGTACGGCTTACCCATCCAAGTGGTTTGATATGAGTAATACCGAGGTGCAAGTTCGTCTAAGCCAAGCTCCATACTGAGTCGGTCGTGTAGCGATGTCCACTTCGCCTTTGCCGTAACGCTTTCTTTTCCATCGACCCAGTAAGGGATGAGCTGTTCGGCAACGATCCGAAAGCACTGCACTAGAAGTTTCGATTCAGTTTCCGTGTAGGCTTCCCAAAGCACTCGAGATAAGTATCGTTCAGCAAAGATGTCGGTCAGCATGTTCTGGGGTACCTTGGCGCGGTGGGCCGGACTACGGCTTTGCTAACAGGCCTAACTTATTTTTTAAGCTTATTCTGTATATGGTGTAATATTATAGGCAATAAACATAGCTTGTCAACGAACTTTTTATTGAAAAGTCTTTGAAATCAATGCATTTTTTCGGTATAATTTTACAACTTTAACAATTAAGCCGACTTATTATTTTTGCATCATTCTGCCAAGGAGTATGAATAAAATGTGGAGAACTTTTTTATTGATCCTCTTTTTTCTATTAGTCGCCTGTGGGCCGAGACATGTTGTGATTGATAGGAGAATTTCTCCTGCTGAAAAACAAGAGGTCAAGAAGGAGAGGTATGTTCCAGAGCCCAAGATTGAAAAAAGGGAGAGCAAAGAAGTTCAGTTTGGAGTTGCTTCCTGGTATGGAGGAGAATTCCATGGGAGACAGACTTCCAGTGGCGAAGTTTATGATATGTACCAGCTCACCTGCGCTCATAATACTTTCCCCTTAGGCACGACGGTAATGGTCACTAATTTGGAGAATGGAAGATCTCTTGAATTAAAGGTCAATGATCGGGGACCTTTTGTTAAGGAAAGGATCATTGACGTTTCTTATGCCGCTGCACAGATGCTCGGGATGTGGGAAAAAGGAACGGCCTTGGTCAAAGTGGAGGCGATTGGCCCTGTGATCGAGCAGGTTCAACGATTCACTCTTCAGGTGGGCTCCTTCGCTGATGAAACCAACGCTCAGAAATTGGCTGAACAGCTCCGAAAAAGTTTTGAGAACGTCTATGTGGCCACCGTGGAAACACTGACCCAGAAATATCATCGAGTCAGGGTTGGACAATTCGAAACCAGAGAAGCAGCTTTGGTCATGGCAGAAAAACTTTCTCAATTGGGTTTCAAGGTTTTGGTGACCAGCCGGTAAAAGGTTGTAGAGGGATGATTTATTCTCTATAATATTTTTTAAATTCCTTCAAGAAAGGAAATTCCTTCTGAAAATCAAGAAAATTCTCTTTACCTTCCCTATTCTTTTTCTCATCCTTCTGGCGATCAATATCGTTTTTGTCGGCTCCAGACCACCCATGAAGGTGAATCAGCTGGTTGAGAGTTCGATTGGTGACGCCTCCTTTCTCAATCCTATCCTTTCTCAGGATTCGGCTTCCAGCGAAATCAACGGCTTCGTCTTCAACGGCTTGATCAAATACGACAGAAACCTCCAGAATTTTGTTGGAGAACTGGCAGAATCGTGGAAAATCAAGGAGGGGGCTGAACCGGAGATCACCTTCTTTCTGCGTAAGGGGGTTCTCTGGCATGATGGAAAAGAATTCACTGCCGAAGACGTGAAATTCACGTATGACAAAATCATGGATGAAAAGACGAACACGGTTCGCCGGAGTGACTACGAGTTGGTGAGAAAGGCGGAGGTCCTCGATCCTTATACCTTCAAGGTGACGTATAGCCAGCCCTTCTCCCCGGGTCTCGGGACCTGGAGTATGGGTATCATCCCGAAGCATCTTCTCGAGAATCAGGATATTAACACAACCTCCTTTAACCGGAAACCCGTTGGAACAGGCCCTTTCCGCTTTGTGGAGTGGGTGTCGGATGAGAAGATCGTGGTTGAAGCCAACTCCAAGTACTTCCAGGGAAGGCCTTACCTCGACCGGATCATTTACCGGATTATTCCGGAGACCTCGCTGAGCGAAATGGAGCTTCTCACTCGGGGAATTGATTCCTACTCGGTCTGGCCGTTCCAGGTTCAAAGGATGAAAGAGGTTCCTTTCTTGAATGTTTATTCTCAGCCTAGCCTCGGATATACCTATATTGGATATAATTTCAAGAACCCGCTCTTCCAGGACAAACGGGTTCGTCAGGCCCTCACCTACGCAATCAACCGTGAGGAGATTGTCCAGTATGTGCTCTACGGTCTAGGTAAGGTGGCGAATGGTCCTTTCCCTCCGCAGCTCTGGTATTCCAACCCCCATGTGAAGCCCCTGCCCTATGACCCTGCCAAGGCCCGCCAGTTGCTGGCTGAAGCAGGATGGAAAGATATAAACGGTGACGGCATTCTGGAGAAAGATGGGAAGCCTTTCAGCTTCAAGCTCATTACCAACAGCGGCAACGATACACGGAGGGACGTGGGCGTCTTGGCCCAGAGGGCGTTCAGGGAACTGGGCATCGATGTCAAATTCGAAGTCTATGAATGGAGTGTTTTTCTCAAAAACTTCATCAATGCAAAAGCCTTTGATGCCTGTATCCTGGGATGGAGTCTTTCTCCGGACCCGGATGACTACCAGATCTGGCACTCGAGTCAGATTGAGAAAGGATTCAACTTCATCTCCTATCGAAACCCGGAGGTAGATCGACTGTGGGAGGAGGGGAGGCGAGAATATGATATCGAAAAAAGAAAGGTCATTTACTGGCGGATCAATGAGTTGATGGCAGAAGATCAGCCTTACACTTTTCTTTTTGTGCCTCTGGGTATTACTGCGCTCCAGAAAAAATTTATTTTGGTCGAAAAGGATTCGAGGAGCAAGGAAATCTTTCGTCCCATTAAGATGGAAAAAGCGGGTTTAACGTACGATCTCATCAAGTGGTATGTCTCGGGAGCACCCGTTCTGGAGAAATAGTGTATGGCTTCTTTTATTCTTCGACGTCTGGGGCAATTGCTGATTACACTAGTAGGCATCAGCATCATCTCCTGGGTGGTCATTACCCAGGCCCCGGGAAGTCCGATTGCCCTCACGCTCGATCCTAAAGTCTCGCCAAAGGTCATCGAGCAGATGATGAAGAACTACGACCTTGATAAGCCTATTTATCAGCAATACTTCTTGTGGTTAAAAAAATTATTTACCGGCAAGCTTTACTCCTTTAAGGACGGGAGGCCGGTGTTGGAAAAAATTGAGGAGAGGATCTGGAACACCCTCCTCCTCAATCTGGTTGCAATGATTATCACCTTTTCCCTTGCAATACCCCTCGGTGTCTTTTCGGCAAGGAGGCAATACAGCTTTCTTGACCATCTGGGTACATTTGGAGCTTACCTGGGAATTTCTGCTCCAACTTTCTGGCTCGCCTATCTTCTCATCCTGGGAACGGTTATGCTTTTCGGTTATCCGGTTCTTGGAATGCGGTCTTTTGTGACGGAGGACTTCACAACTACGGAACTGGTTCTGGACCGTATCTGGCATCTGATGCTCCCATCAATCATTCTCGCGATTCATTCAATCGCTGGCCTCTCGCGGTACACTCGCTCCAGCATGCTAGAGGTCATTCGCCAAGATTATATCCGGACAGCCAAGGCCAAAGGACTTTCAGAAGAAACCGTCTATTATAAGCATGCTCTGCGGAATGCACTGTTACCCATCATCACAATATTCGGGTTTCTTATCCCGGACTTAATCGGCGGTTCCATCATCATGGAGACCGTCTTTGCCTGGCCCGGGATTGGGCGACTAAGCTACCAGGCCGTTCTTGCCAGGGATTATCCTGTGGTGATGACCATCCTGACCATATCGGCCGTGCTCACGCTCATCGGAAATTTTGTGGCTGACCTTCTCTATGGGATCGCCGATCCACGAATCCGGTATCGATGAGAACAGGAAAGTCAGAGTTTTGAATATTGGATCTGTAGCCGCAGGTTTTCTTTTGCGAGAAGAAACTCAGTGATTCCATTGATAGAGATGAGATCAAAGTTCTGGCGATATTTCAAGAAGAACCAGTTAGCAGTTGGAGGATTGATCATAGTCATGATCATCTTCCTGATCGCCATCTCCGCTGCACTCCTCTCCCCGTACGATCCTGGCAAGACCGATGTTTCCTTGAAGCTGAAACCTCCTTCCCTCCACAATTATCTCGGAACTGATCAGTTGGGAAGAGATGTCTTCAGCCGGATGCTTCATGGCTCCAGAATCTCTTTGACCGTTGGATTTATTGCCGTCGGAATCTCGATCCTCATCGGGGTCCTTGTGGGAGCGACGGCAGGATACTACGGTTCATGGTTGGACTCGCTGCTCATGCGCTTCGTTGACACCATGCTCTGTTTTCCTTCCTTCTTCCTTATTCTGACGGTCGTTGCCCTCATGGGCCCCAGCCTGACTAATATCATGGTCGTCATTGGCATCACATCCTGGATGGGAACCGCAAGGTTTGTGAGAGCAGAATTCCTCTCTTTGCGGGAAAGGGACTTCACGCAGGCGGCCAAAGCCCTCGGAGTTAAGGATCTCCGGATTATCTTTCGACATATCTTGCCCAATGCTCTGGCTCCTGTTTTTGTGACCGCTACGCTCAGCGTCGCTTCAGCGATCCTTGTGGAAGCCGGTTTGAGTTTCCTTGGCTTTGGAGTTCAGCCTCCTGCGCCGAGTTGGGGGAATATTCTGACCGAGGGGAGAACTTATATCTTTGATGCCTGGTGGTTGACGGTCTTTCCGGGATTGGCGATTCTCATCACAGTCCTCTCTTTCAACCTCGTTGGAGAAGGTCTGCGAGATGCCCTTGATCCGAGGCTTCGAGGGAGAAGATGATAGGTGAATCGAATGCCAAATGACAAAGTTCAAATGACAAAACATTAAATTAGAGTTTGGACATTTGATCATTTGTCATTCATTTGACATTTGGATTTGGGCATTTGGAATTAACAAAGGATGAGCCAAATTAAACAAAATTCGCTGAAAAATCCTCTTTTGGAAGTTCGCTCCCTTTCCACCCATTTCTTCACAGAAGAAGGTGTGGTCCGAGCTGTTGAGAACGTAAGCTTTGAAATTTATCCCGGAGAGATCCTTGGTCTGGTGGGCGAATCCGGATGTGGAAAGAGCGTGACCGGTCTCTCTCTGTTGAAGCTCATTCCCATCCCGCCTGGTCGAATCGTAAACGGCGATATCCTTTTCGATGGAAGGAGTCTATTGAATTTGGAAGAAAAGGAGATGGAGAAAGTAAGGGGAAATGATATCGCTATGATATTTCAGGAACCCATGACCTCCCTCAACCCGGTCTTTACCATTGGAGACCAGATCATGGAGGCTATCATCCTCCATCAGAGGTTGAACAAGACAGAAGCGAGGAAAAGAGCGATTGACATGCTTGATCGAGTAAAGATTCCCTCTCCCGAGAAGAGGGTTGACTCCTATCCTCATCAGTTAAGTGGCGGCATGAGACAGAGGGCGATGATCGCCATGGCCCTCTCCTGTCAGCCAAAACTTCTCATTGCTGATGAACCCACGACTGCCTTGGATGTGACGATTCAAGCTCAGGTCCTTCAACTCTTGAAAGAGATTCAAAGTGAAATGGGGATGTCAGTCATGCTAATTACCCATGACTTGGGAGTGGTCTCAGAAATAGCCGATCGGGTGGCAGTGATGTATGCAGGAAGAATCTTTGAATATGGACCCATTGAAGCCATCTTTGGTGAGATGCGCAATCCTTACACCCGTGGGCTCATGCACTCTATCCCTCAACTGACGGAGAGGAAGGGCAGGCTCAATACCATTCCGGGTCAGGTCCCTGACCCCATGAATCTGCCTGTAGGGTGCAAGTTTCATCCGAGATGCTATATGATGATTGAAGATTGTAAAAAGGGAGAACCTATCTTTCAGGTTGACGGAGACCACTTCAGCCGTTGTATTCGATGGAAGGAGTGTTGCTAACTTAACAGTTTCAAGTTCCAAGTTCAAAGTTTCGAGTTAAAAACCTCAAACTCGAAACCCAAAACACGAAACCATGAATAAAAACAATTTTCTCCTTCAGACTCGAGATTTAAAAAAGTATTTCTATAAGGAAGGCTTCTTTTCTTCGGATAAGAAACCAATCCGTGCGGTGGATGGCATCTCCTTTTCCATCCGAAAGGGAGAGACACTTGGATTGGTGGGAGAAAGTGGCTGTGGTAAAACCACCGCTGGCAAATCCATTTTAAGACTGATCGAACCGACCTCTGGCCAGATCTTCTTCGAAGGCCAAGACATCCTCCTTCTTAATCGGAAAGCCATGAGAAAACTAAGACCCCGCATGCAATTCATCTTTCAGGACCCCTATGAATCCCTCAACCCGAGGATGAAGGTGGGAGAGATCGTAGGAGAAGGCCCGGAAGTTCATCGATTGGCTTTAGGAAAAGAGAAGATCCAAAAGGTTTCGGATCTTCTTGAGAAGGTGGGTCTTCATCCACTGGATGCCCAACGTTATCCACACGAGTTCAGCGGTGGACAGCGTCAGAGGATCGGTATTGCCAGGGCCGTCGCACTCAATCCGGAACTGATTATTGCGGATGAACCCGTCTCTGCTCTGGATGTATCCATCCAGGCTCAGATTCTTAACCTTCTGATGGACCTAAGGGATCAACTGGGCCTCACCTATCTCTTCATCTCTCACGATCTTCGGGTTGTCAAATATATTAGTGACCGGATCGCTGTGATGTATATGGGAAAGATTGTGGAGATGGCCAATAGCGAGGATCTTTTCAAACGACCCTTACACCCCTACACCCGGGTCTTGCTCAAGGCCATTCCGAAATTGGATCCCAAGAAGAAAAGGGGGAAGGCTTTCTTGCAAGATGAACATCGTCCTTTGCCTTCGGATCAAGGATGCTTGTTCCAGTCACAGTGCCCCCACTCCAGAGAAAATTGCAAAACCGAAGACCCCCAACTCTTAGACGAAGGAGAAGATCACCTCGTCGCCTGCCATTTTGTTTCCTAGGCGGATCAGAAGCCTCATTTATCATTTGATTTTTTTTAAAAAAATATATTATTATAAGAAGATTAAAGTTTTTAGATATCTCCTCCTTTTGAGGAGTCTGAGTCACCCTTAAGGAGAGTCTGAATGGATCAAGAAAAGCTTCTCTATTTTAAGGGGCTGCTCGAGGGAATGCTCCATGACCTGCTGGTAGAAGCTGGAAAGACCTGTACCGGCATGCGCCAAGACAGCAAAGGGGACTTCCCCGACCCAACAGACCGAGCCTCTTTGGAATCGGACCGGAATTTCCTTTTGAGGATTAAGGACCGTGAGAGAAAGTTGATTATGAAAGTCAAAGAGGCATTGGACCGGATTGATAATGGGACCTTTGGGATTTGCGAGTCCTGTGGAAGGTCTATTTCTGAAAAGAGGCTGATGGCCAGACCGGTCACCACGCTGTGCATCGAATGCAAAACCGAAGGAGAGAATCAAGAGCGGTTGGAGAGGCTAAGAGGGACAAAGTTTAGAAAAAGTTTCCCTTCTTAGACATGAGCTCTCTTCGGAAGGAAAGCCCTCTATGCCCGAACTGAGAAAAGATCCTATCCATGGAAGATGGGTAATCATTTCCACAGAGAGGAGTCGAAGGCCCTCTGATTTTGCGGCAGAGGAGCGAAGATTAATGGGTGGATTCTGTCCCCTCTGCGAAGGGAATGAAGATCGAACCCCTCCAGAGATCGTTGCATTTCGAGACAATGGAACCCCTCCTAACTCTCCCGGTTGGACCCTTCGTGTCGTTCCCAATAAGTTCCCCGCCCTCAGAATAGAAGGAGAGTTGAACCGAGAAGGCGAAGGGATCTATGATAAGATGAATGGAATTGGTGCCCATGAAGTGGTGATCGAAACGCCACGGCATGAAGAGACCTTGGTCACCTTGCCGCTAAAAAATGTGGAGAATATCCTGTTGGCCTACCGCGAGCGGATCATTGATCTGAGGCGTGACCAGCGTCTTCGATATGTCCTCGTCTTCAAAAACCACGGCGTCGCAGCGGGGGCCTCTTTGGAACATCCCCATTCTCAAATCATCGCCCTTCCCATCATCCCGAGAAGAGTGAGCGAAGAAATTGAAGGAGCCAAAACCTATTTTAATTATAAAGATCGATGTGTCTTTTGTGATATCATTCGACAAGAGCTCCAGCAGAAACACCGTATCATCACCGAAAATAAATCTTTCCTCTCCATCGCCCCCTTTGCATCACGATTTCCATTTGAAACATGGATTCTTCCCAAAATCCATCATCCCAGTTTCGAGCACATAGCGTTTTCCCAATATGAACAGGCAGCTCAAATCCTCTCCGATACCCTCCAGAGAATGAATCGGGTGCTTGCTGATCCTCCTTATAACTATATTATTCACACTTCCTCCTTCCCAGAGGTGGACGCTGAGCACTATCATTGGCATTTTGAGATCATACCGAAGTTAACCAAGGTGGCTGGATTTGAGTGGGGGACAGGATTCTATATCAATCCCACTCCTCCTGAGGAAGCTGCAGAGTATATGAGAGAGGCAAAGTAATTCTTTATGTCCAACCCACTCAATACCTATGATCTTCTGAAATCGATTGTCCAACTTTCCAATTCATCTATCCCCATCAATGTCAAATTGGATCGAATGCTTCAATCCATCTCAGGAGCTTTTCAATCGGATCAATGTTTTCTCCTGAAGCCAGAAAAAATAGATAAAAATGGGTTTCTTTCACGTCTGGTCTTAGAAAAAAAACCCTTATGGGTAGAGGAAGGGTCACCCTTTCAGAAAGAGAATGTCCTCTCAGAAGAGGAAGATCTCCTTTGTCCAACCTTCGCCTGTATTCCCTTGTATGACGGGACCTCCTTCCAAGGGATTCTCTATATTGGTTTCTCAAAGCACTATAAGTTTTCCCCTCAAGAGGTTGATCTTCTCCTTCTGATTGGGGAAGCGATGGAAAGAGCGATTCGAAATGATGATCTCCACCAAAAGGCAGAAGAGACTATCTCGGAATTGACCGCTCTCTATGAAATGGGAAAAGCGGTGACTTCCACATTGAAACTGGAGAACCTCTTTAAATTAATCGTCACAACCGGTTTAAAAGTTCTAAAAGCCAAGGGAGGGGTGCTGAGAGTCGAGGATAGAAGGACTGGAGAGTTGAAAGTTAATTTCAGTGTGGGAGATTATCATCAAAATCCTCTCGATGAGAACATGGCCAGAAGGGTTTTTTATACCCAAACTCCTCTCTCCTTCAATCACTCCAGTGAAGAGAAACATTCCATTTCCATCCTCTATGCCCCTTTTCTCTCAAAGGGAAAAACTTTTGGAACCCTGGCCTTTTATGATAAGGATTCCGATTCTACGAAATTCGATGAAAGAGATTTCCAATTATTGTCGATGATGGCGAACCAGATGTCTTGCGCCATTGAAAATGCTTTGATTCACCATGAAACTTCTGAGATGGCTCAAGCACATGAGAAAAGGGTGAAAGAGCTCTCTACCCTCTGGGAACTCAATAAGGCCCTTTTGACCACGGTTAATTTTGAACGGATCCTCCATTTAACCTTGACCGCCATTACGATCGGAGAAGGACTGAAGTTTAATCGAGCCATGCTCTTTCTGGTCAATGAGAAAGACCGTGTTTTAGAGGGGGCTATGGCTGTTGGACCAGATAGTGCTGAAGAGGTGGGGAGGATTTGGGCTTCTCTCTCTCAGAGAAAGGGACCCCTTTCGGATCTGATCACTCAACTCTACCCTCAAGGTCACTCTACCTTAAACTCCCTCGTCAAAGGAATTCAGATCCCTCTGGAACAGGAACAGTGCATACTTTCGCGTACCGTTCTTGAGGGGAGGCCATTCAATATCCAATTCTCTCAATCTAAAGAGAGATGGCTGCAAACACGATGTGAAAGAGGTTGCCACTTAGGTTCTGAGGTAGGATGCTATGTAGGCGAGCATCTCAGTCGTGATCCCAGATTCTATTCTTTTGCAACCGTCCCTCTCATGGGAAAAGGAAAGGTCATCGGTGTGATTCTGGTGGACAACCTTTACAACCAAAACCCCATTACAGAAGAAGATGTTCACTTTCTCAGCATGTTTGCCAATCAGGCGGGATTGGCCATTGAGAACGTCATCCTCTATCGAAATTTGGAGGAGGTCCACCAGCAACTCAAAGAGACCCAAACCTTTTTGGTTCATTTAGAAAAGATGGTAGCTTTGGGTGAAATGTCTACCACCATCGCACACGAGATTAAGAACCCCCTCACCTCTATTGGTGGTTTCGCACGCCGTCTGGATCGGGCCGTTTCGGAGGAATCCCAAGAGAAGAGATATACCCAGACGATTATCAAAGAGGTCAGCCGACTCGAAAAAATTCTCAATGACCTCCTCAACTATACCCGAGATGAATCCTTGGTTTTAAAAGAATTGGATCTCCGGGATATCCTGGAAGAAAGCCTTTCCATGGTTACAGAAGGAATCCGCTCAGGTGAGATTCAATTCGTCAAGGAATTTGCAGAAGAGGTCCCCAAGGTAATGGGAGATTCTCTTCAATTAAAACAGACCTTCTTTAATCTGATCCATAACGCCTGTCAGGCGATGAAAGAGAAAGGAATCCTTTTCTTGCGAGTCCATTCCTTTTCAAAGAATGGTTCACCTTATATTAGGGTGGAGGTCGAAGATACTGGGAAGGGAATCGATCCAGAAAACCTCCACAATATCTTCAACCCCTTCTATTCCACAAAAGAATTAAGTCTGGGTTTGGGCTTGCCCATTGTCCACAAAATGATCACTTCCCACCGGGGCCAGATCGAAGTGGACAACCACCCAGGCAAGGGAGTGAATTTCATCATTACTTTACCCGCTTCTGAGAGAGGAAGAGAGAATAGATTTAAAGACTCTTGACGCTATGCGCAGAGCCTTGCACCGCATGGTGTACAGGGCAGAGCGCCCGTCTGCAGTAGCCGCGCCGTCGCTAGAGCGGCTTTGGCGAGTCGGTGACTTGCGAAAGGCAGGTTAATCACCTGGCGTCTTTTTTAAATTGGCGGAGGCAGACTATGAAAAAGATTTTAGTCGTAGACGACGAAGAGAGCATCCGATTCCTTTATAAGGAGGAGTTAGAGGAGGAAGGGTATATTGTGGAGTGTGCAAAGAACGGGGAAGAAGCGCTCCAAAAGCTCTTTGTCTTTAAACCAGACCTCATCTCTCTCGATATCAAGATGCCTGTGATGGATGGCATTGAAGCCCTGAAACGAATCCGAGAGAAGGAGAGACAGCTTCCCATTATCCTCTGTTCTGCCTATGGGGAGTACAAACAAGACCTCACCACCTGGGCTTCGGATGCTTATGTCGTCAAGTGTGCAGATTTGACAGCCTTTAAATCCACTATCCGGAAACTTTTGGGGTTATCATGAGAGTCAAAAAAGCGGTCATCCCGGCAGCAGGTTTTGGAACACGATTTCTTCCAGCCACGAAGGTCGTTCCGAAAGAGTTACTGCCTATTGTGGATAAACCCACCATCCAATATATCATGGAAGAAATCGCCAAGGCTGGAATCGAAGAGGTGATCCTCATCACTGGCAGGGAGAAAGGATCTATTGAAGACCATTTCGACACGTCCACAGAGCTGGAGAACTATCTTAAAAAGAAGGGAAGGAAGGATCTATTAAAAATCGTTCAGGATATCTCTGAGATGGTGACCCTGGTGGCTGTCAGACAGAAGGAGCCATTGGGATTGGGTCATGCCATCCTTTGTGCCCAAAAAGTAGTCGGGGAGGAACCCTTTGCTGTTTTACTAGGTGATGATTTGATTGATGCGAAAATTCCTTGTATCCGCCAGATGATCGATGCCTATCAGAAATTGGATGGTGCTCTGATGGCCATTCAGAAAGTCCCCAAGACCGACACCCATCTCTATGGGATTATAAAAGGCAAGAAAGTGGAAGAACGAATCTACCGAGTTGAGGAAATGGTGGAAAAACCGAAAAAGGGGAAGGCACCTTCTAATCTGGCTATCATTGGAAGGTATATCCTTCCTCCTGAGATTTTTGGTATACTGGAAAAAATTACCCCAGATGAAAGGGGTGAAATCCAGTTGACCAATGGACTGAAGGAATTGAATAAAACCGTTCCTGTTTTCGGGTATGAATTCATCGGAGATCGATACGACGCGGGTGATAAATTTGGTTACCTTCAGGCGAATATCGCCTATGGTTTAAAACACTCAGAGATCGGTCCAAAACTGAAAAACCTTTTAAAGAAATGGCCGCTTTGGCCGACAGGCAAGAAAGATAGAAATTAATAGTCCCTTTCCTGAGGGAAAGCAGCCGGATTACAGGCTTCACGGTTCACGACACACGCCAGTCTGTCCGGCAGGGACAGGCTATATTTAAGTAAAAATGGGGCAGTAGCTCAGCTGGGAGAGCGGCACGTTCGCAACGTGTAGGTCGGCGGTTCGAATCCGCTCTGCTCCACCAATGATTTCAATCGGTTAGGTAAATAGAGTAAACCCTTTTCAATTTAAATTGTTCGTAGAAATCAAGCTTCATATCTTAAAATTTCAACTCCTTTCTTTCCCTCCACGGAGATGTTTTAAATTTTCATAAAACCATAAAAAAATATTGACAAATGAAAAAAAATCTGATAAGTTTATAAAGTTTTTGCTTAAATTTTTCTCTGAAACCTTTTAACTTTTAACCTATTGAAATAATTAATTTTTGCTTAAATGAGGTAAGTAATGCCTACAATTAATCAACTGGTTCGACAAGGAAGGAAAGGTGTCAAGAGTAAGACTTCTGCCCCTGCTCTGACGGGATCCCCTCAAAAAAGGGGGGTTTGTATTCGAGTATATACAAACACTCCCAAGAAACCTAATTCCGCTCTTCGAAAAGTTGCTCGAGTGAGATTAACCAATGGAATCGAGGTGACCACTTATATTCCAGGGATTGGCCATAACCTCCAGGAACACTCCGTTGTCCTCATTCGAGGAGGAAGGGTGAAAGACCTTCCAGGAGTTCGTTATCATATCATTCGTGGCACCTTGGATTCAGTAGGCGTCCAGGACCGTAAACAGAGCCGCTCCAAATACGGAGCCAAAAAATCCAAATAATTCAACTTCTCTTCCAAAACCACTCATAAAAAGGAAGAAGGGGTCTTTATGCCTAGAAAAAGAGAAGTCAAGAAAAGGGAAATATTGCCTGATCCAAAATATCACGATACGATGACCGCCAAATTTATAAACGGGGTCATGCGTCGTGGAAAGAAGAGTTCGGCAGAAGGAATTTTCTATCGTGCCCTCGATATCATTAAAGATCGGACCCATTCAGACCCGATCAAAATTTTTAGTCAGGCCATGAATAATGTGAAACCCCTCATTGAGGTGAGACCCAGAAGAGTGGGAGGGGCTACTTATCAAGTTCCGGTAGAAGTGAGACCGGAAAGGAAAGTCGCTTTGGCCATTCGTTGGATCATTAGCTTTTCAAAACAGCGATCCGAAAAGACAATGGAAGAAAAGCTTTCAGCAGAATTGATTGATGCATCCAATAACCGGGGGGCTGCTATTAAAAAGAAAGAAGATACACATAAAATGGCAGAGGCTAACAAGGCCTTCGCCCATTACCGGTGGTAACAAAAGAGGTAACTTGTGTCAAATATAGTATCAAAAGAACGCACACGTAACATTGGCATCATGGCTCACATCGACGCTGGGAAGACGACGACGACAGAACGAATTCTCTATTATACTGGCGTCACCCACAGAATAGGAGAGGTGGACGAAGGTTCTGCGACCATGGATTGGATGGAGCAGGAAAAGGAGAGAGGGATTACCATCACCTCTGCCGCCACTACCTGTTTCTGGAAAGATCACCGGATCAATATCATCGATACTCCTGGCCATGTTGATTTCACCATAGAGGTCGAACGATCCCTTCGGGTCCTGGATGGTGCAGTGGCGGTCTTCTGTGCAGTCGGCGGAGTAGAACCCCAATCTGAAACGGTTTGGAGACAGGCGGATAAATATCAGATCCCAAGGATTGCCTTCATCAATAAGATGGACCGGATGGGTGCAGACTTCCAAGGCTGCATCAAGATGATGGTGGATCGCTTAAAAACCGTGCCCATTCCGATTCAACTCCCTATTGGAAAGGAAGACGATTTTCAAGGCGTCATCGATCTCATCACCATGAAGGCCATCTTCTATGACCCACATAGCCTCGGTGCTCATTTTGAAATTTCGGATGTTCCAGGTCCTTATTTAAAGGAAGCCTCAAAGCAACGGGAGATTCTGATCGAAAGATTGGCCGAGTGGGATGAATCCTTGATGGAAAAATTCGTTGAAGGTAAGGAGGTTTCAGAATTGGAATTGAAAAGGGCGGTTAGGGAAGTGACCCTCCAGTTAAAGGGAACTCCTGTGCTTTGCGGCGCCGCCTTTAGAAATAAAGGAGTCCAACCGCTTCTCGATGCTATCATTGATTATCTTCCCTCCCCTTTAGACATCCCGCCGGTAAAAGGAGTAGACCTCAAAGGTCAGGAACTCACATTCTCTGCCAACAATGGGCACCCCCTTTCAGCATTAGCTTTCAAAATTATGAATGATCCTTACACAGGACAACTGACATTCTTCCGAATTTATTCTGGATCGCTCAAGTCCGGGGATTCAGTCTTCAATCCCATCAAAGGAAAACGAGAACGGATTGGACGTCTGGTTAAAATGCATGCCAACAAACGGGAGGAGATTCATGAAGTCTCTGCCGGTGATATCTTTGCTGCCGTAGGCCTCAAATATACGACGACGGGAGATACGATCTGCAGTGAAAAGCAACCGATCATTCTTGAATCGATGAATTTTCCCGACCCGGTGATCTCCATCGCGATTGAACCAAAGACGAAAGGCGATATTGAAAGGTTGGGAACTTCTCTCCAAAGATTGGTTCTGGAAGACCCTTCATTCAAAGTGAAAACGGATGAAGAAACAGGGCAGACAATCATCTCTGGCATGGGGGAACTTCATCTGGAGATTATTGTTGATCGACTCTTAAGAGAATTCAATGTAGAGGCCAATGTGGGAGAACCACAAGTCGCCTACCGTGAAACCATTACAAAAACGATCAAGTCCGAAGGCCGTTTTGTTCGTCAATCAGGTGGAAGAGGCCAGTATGGTCATGTCTGGTTGACCATCGAACCTCAGGCATCAGGCAAAGGCTTTGAATTTATCAATCGGATCGTGGGAGGGGCCATCCCTCGAGAGTATATTCCTGCTGTCAAAAAAGGTGTGGCAGAAGCTATGGAGAAAGGAGTGTTTGCCGGTTATCCCATGGTCGATATCAAAGTGACCCTGATCGATGGCTCGTACCATGAAGTGGACTCTTCTGAAATGGCTTTTAAAATTGCTGGCTCTTTGGGTTTCAAGGAAGGGGTCCGTCAAGCCAACCCCATCCTTCTCGAACCATTGATGTCCATCGAAATTATTACTCCAGAGGAGTTTATGGGCCAGGTCGTAAGTGACCTTACAGCCAGGAGAGGGAAAACAACAAAAGTGGAATATCGTGGTGGGACCAATATGATTGCTGGAGAGGTTCCCCTGGCAAATATGTTCGGATATGCAACCGATCTTCGGTCCCTCACCCAGGGAAGGGCAACATTTACTCTGCAGTTCTCTCATTATGGTCCAGTGCCATCATCCGTGAGTGAGGAGATCCTTTCTCAACTGAAAAGGGTCGCCTGAGTGCACCCCAAAACCTAAAGGAGGGTTTGAGCCATGTCGAAGCCGAAGTTTGAGAGGACGAAGCCGCATGTGAATGTGGGGACGATTGGTCATGTGGATCATGGGAAGACGACGTTGACCTCAGCGATCACGAAGGTATTGGCG
>Ga0208819_1000088_pt1 | contig 92332 bp, 78 predicted proteins | sample June2015DPH_11_1_3_FD_184707 | JGI IMG/M metagenome (GOLD analysis project Ga0208819, IMG submission 184707) | Peatland microbial communities from SPRUCE experiment site at the Marcell Experimental Forest, Minnesota, USA - June2015DPH_11_150... | ecosystem: Environmental > Terrestrial > Soil >...
TCTCCGGTTCTCCAACCGCTTCGGACTGAGCTGATACATGCGAGCCACCTCCGCCATACCTTTTCCGGAGTCGATCTCGCGCATCGCAGCCATCTTCAATTCACGGGAATATTCTTGTCGGGGCACCAGCACTGTTCTCTCCATTCAATGTAGCTGGCCCCTTAATAGCTTGTCTCATTTTTGGGGTGCACTCCAGTCACCACTGCCATCTACGACAGCCAGTTTTACGGCTTCCCTTTTCCGAACTGGATAATTGGGACGAACTATAGGCCTAAGTATTGAGACTATAGTGGGCAACTTAAAGCCCTATGGGAGATTCGACACCAGATGCTTTAACGTTTGACCTCGTTGACAGATTGGCCGCCATCTCCGTGAGCCGGGGACGTGTAAGTTATCTGCATGAGAATGACCTGTATGACATTACTAACACCAATTTTGGGAAGTTCTTGCTGGAGAGCCAGGGTTGGGAGCCGGCTCAACCCGCGCAGCGGTCGTCAGACCGACAAGCATTCCAGTGGCCGGAGATCGGTGGAACTATCCAGTGAGCTACGACCAGTCCTCAGCAATCGCTCGATTTGACGGTATTTGAACCTAAAGGAGCACCCTACAGTGAAGAAGCCACTCTACAAATCCACGATCGTAATCTGGACTGAATACGACCCTTCGGCACTCGAGGTCGAGCTGACGGGCTTGGCGCACCAATCTGAAAGTGGAGACGCTTATTGATCCAAAATGGAATGTGTCTGTGTCCCTGAGCCCGAAAAGGATCCGGCCTGGGACGGTACGGACTTCTTCGATTTATTGGACGACAAGAAAGATGACGAAACCCCGTCAGCAAGTCCTGATAACACTAGTCCAGAAGCGAAATTCGCTGTCACCGTAGGAGCACAACAGCAAGTTTGTGATCTAGCAGGCGATGGCCAACCGCTGCTCACGGAAGCACCGCACTTCTGCCCGCATTACATGACTGGATTCAGCTGCAAAGATGAACCCTGCATGGCAGCCTATGAGTTGACTTGCAAAACCTGCATAATAGGCGGCGTTGATTGCGCCGATGACACGGCGACTGGATGATTGGCTCTGGCAGGCATTTATACGCGCACTCAGTCTCGCGCCCAGGTTCCGATTCCATCGCTTGGTAGATCACTTAGTATTCTTCAGTTCTTAACGGAGAGGCGATGTGCGCAAGTCCATCGCTCTCTGAGCCAAGCCGCGGGCTACCGACGTAAATTCGCTCCCACTCCGAATTCCAGCTGGGGAAGAAGCGCACGCAACGACGGTGTTTCGCAAGCATCCCCAGCCTAGAGCGCGAAGGTTAGAAGGCGGAGCCTAAGTAACGATCAGTCCGAGCTGGTCAAGACGATTACACTCTTAAGTACGATGACTACGATCAGCCGACGCAGATTCCTTGCCTCAGCTGTACTATCTCTTGCTGCAACCCGTCTTCGCGCGCAGCGCGGGGCAGGAGCCCAAGTCACTCTGAAGGTTTCAACCGAAGCCACAGGGCCCCTTATGCCTGCCGACTTCGTGGGTCTTTCTTATGAGGTGCAGCAACTAACCTACCCGAGTTTCTTCTCGGAGAGCAATATCGGATTGATCCGCCAGTTCAAAGCTCTGGCGCCTCGCGGAGTGCTGCGACTGGGCGGCAATACCAGCGAGTTCACCTGGTGGAAGGCGACGCCCGGCTCTTCTGAACCTGAGCATCCGCAGACTCGCGTGGTCGAAGGCGAGCCCCAACGACAGTATTACGCCGTAACCCCGGAGGCGGTGCGGAATCTGGCAGGTTTTTTGAAAGCGACCGGCTGGACCTGCCTGTATGGCATCGGCATGGGAACCAATACGCCTGAGCGTGCGGCCGAGGAAGCTGCGTTCGTGGCACAGACTCTCGGTGCGAGCCTGCAATATTTCCAGATTGGCAACGAGGCCGATCTGTTCGGCCGCCACCTGCGCGATCCAAAAACGTGGTCCGCGAAAACTTACCTGCAAGAGTGGCTCGCTCTGGCTCGGGCCGTGAATTCCCGCGCGCCGGGCGCAAAGTTCGGGATGCCGGATGTTGCATCGGATGTCGCATGGTTAACGGAGATTGCGGATTTGTGGCCTGCGATCGAGAATCCACCGCACGTGACAACGCTTACACACCACTACTATTTCGGCGGGCCAGCAACAAATCCCGAGGTCAACATTCCCAACCTGCTGAAGCCAGCTACGATGGCCAAGGTTCAGAAGACGGCGGATACCGCGACCGCCGCGGCGAATAAGATGGGCGTCCGCGTGCGCATGACAGAAGGCAACACTTGCTATCGCGGCGGCAAGCCAGGTGTGTCCGAGGTTTTCGCTGCGGCACTGTGGTCTGCTGACTATTCGCTGTTGCTCGCCAGCAACAACTATTCCGGAATCAATTTGCACGGTGGCTCCGGCAAGTCCGTGGCAAACTCCGTTGGAGGTTTCCTCCCCGGCGATGTTCTTCTCAAAGAGAAAGGCGAAAGCCCGGATCAGATCGCGACTCATCCTCACCCCTTCTACACCCCCATTGCGACGTTCGGCTCAGAGTATGTGATGGAACCGGTGGCCTATGGGCTCAAGTTCGCCGGCGAGCTCAGCGGAGGCCGTTTTCTCCAGGGCGACTTCACCTCACTACTGCAGGCAACGGGAGTTGACGCGACCGCCTATGCCGCGACACTTCCCAGCGGGCACGTGGCTGTCATTATCCTGAACAAAGACGCGGAGCAGAATGTGGAAGTAAGTCTGGACTTTGGAACGGGAAGAACAGGAGCGGTGGAGACCAAGACGCTGCACGCCCCGGCGCTGGATAGCCGCGGAGTTCACATCACGCCGTCTCCTGAGCCTGACCGTCTCCGGGATGGCAGGTATGCCGTGACAGTTCGCCACGCGACGGGAGTCTGCCTAACCATCAGTTGATGATCCAAGAATCCTGCTCACCTGCCGCGGGATTGATGCTGCTGAACGTTAGAGATTTGAGGAATACTGCTGGACGGCTATCTTGCGCCTTTGCTCGTTTGGGAAGTTGGCGAACACATTCGGGGTCGCTTCAATTGGCGGTGTGGGGACTGCATCGAAGTGTGTGATGTTAAGCAATCCTAAACGGGAGATCTTACTTTCGGGGACGACCCTTTGACCAATAGAGTGTCAGCGCCTTGTCCTCGGCGGTTCGCAACCACTCCGCGACGTCTCCCTCTTGGAAAGGTCGGTCCCCTCGGTCCAGCTCACGATTGAACAGCTCGGTGATTTCGCCGGCGGTGCTTGGTTTCCTAATTTTGTTCAACGCTCGCGAAATATGCTCGCTGAGATGACGATTCGAGTTTGGGGCCTTCTTCATTAGGGAAGGAGGGTTTTCCAGGAAGCCGCCATGACGGGGTCTAGAAGAGGAAACTACAAAAGGTAAAGGCTGTGACATTGGTTATGCTCTAGCCGCCAGCTCCTGCGAGGGAGCTAACAGCGTGGAGGCATGCACCGTCACAGCCCTTGATGCGATCACCGCTTTCGCGGTTCCAAACCCCAACTGCCCCTCGCAGAGCCGTCGGTTTTTTCAGGTCTGGCTGCTCTTCGGGTTGCCCCGCCGAGCTGATCACCCAGCTTACTTCGGACTGGCAAAGTTTTATTTAACCCAACCCTTTCAGCCGTCGACGAACGCCACCTTAGAGATTTGCTTGAAGATTGTCAACGCCCGTTTTCAGTGCAAAGTCTGAAATTCACGAGCGTGCCCACCGAGGATGCAATCCGTTGAATTGTTGACGCTTAGTAACTAACGGATAAATTGTCCCCACTTCTTCACAGCTTAATTCACAGTACACGAAGAGCCCGCCACGACCACCAGGAACCAAGAAACTCTTAACCTGGACTGGCTCGTTACTCGCGGTTCTGATCTCAGTTGATTGAGACGGCAGCGGTCCTATAGGTTTGTGTTGGAGCTGCGCCCTGGACATCTATCTAGTCGACGGCACATACGAACTATTCCGGCACTACTACGCTCTGCCGTCCACGAAGGATTCGGACGGACGAGAGGTCGCCGCGGTCCGAGGTGTTCTCGCTTCGGTTCTGGGCATGATCAAAGGCGGCGCCACGCACATCGCGGTTGCGACCGATCACGTTATCGAATCGTTTCGCAACGAACTGTGGCCGGGCTACAAGACTGGTGAAGGCATCGAACCGGACTTGTGGGCACAATTCCCGCTGCTCGAAGACGTCCTCTTGGCAGCCGGCATTATCGTCTGGCCGATGGAGGAATTCGAGGCGGACGACGCGCTTGCTGCGGCAGCAGTTGCGGCCGCTCGAGATGCGCGTGTCGAACGCGTGATCATCTGCACTCCGGACAAGGATCTCGCCCAATGTGTGCGCGGCACGCGGATCGTCCAACTCAATCGCCGGACGCGCGTCACCTTAGACGAGCCCGGTGTGATCAAGAAGTTCGGCGTCCCGCCGGTATCGATTCCCGACTATCTGGCACTAGTGGGTGATGCGGCAGACGGCTATCCGGGACTTACAGGTTGGGGCGCGAAGTCGTCGGCTGCCGTCCTAGCCAAGTTTGTCCATCTCGAATCCATCCCTTTGGATAGTCGCGAATGGCGTGTGAACGCCGCCAACGCGAGTGCCCTCGCAGACACTCTCTCCCGCGAGCGGGAGCGTGCACTACTCTTTCGCACTCTTGCCACACTTCGGACCGACATCGCGCTCTTCGACGATGTGGATCAGTTGCATTGGAACGGTCCCACGCCTCCCTTTGCCGCGCTCGCGGCTCGATTGGACGCGGCGCGCACCGAAACGAGGCGGACAGTGCCACGCCGTTCCCGGGTCGCGCCGATTCTCGGATCCGCGACGAGGCGATAATCGGCCATGCCCTGGTCAACTAGAACTGTGGAGCCAATTGGAGCCACAACCAAGAGGGACGATGCCGCTAAGTTCTTTGAAATGTGGTGGCCAGGGACGGAGTTGAACCGCCGACGCTAGCCTTTTCAGAACTCATCTTTCCATTGTTTCCAACAACTTCAATGGTTGCCGTGGGCTGCTAAACACTGGGAAATACGGGCAACATGGATGGATCGTGGGTGATTGCCGTGGGTGATTGTGGGAATTTGGTCTTGACAAGGTCTGGTTGCGGGGGTGGATTTGTTCCCCAGTCGCTCACTGATTCCTTGGAACTTACTGATTCTACGATGGTCCGGAATGCCAAAAACGGCTACAAAGGCAACTTCTTCATTCAGTTTTCATTCAGCTTCCATCGTTTCATGGTTCCGATGAGGGTTTCTTGCTTACAACACGCCGGTTTTGCTCCATGGCTACCTGCAGAGGTATCGTCATAAAAGAACGGCCCATCCATCGCACAGAGATTTTGGCACGGATGGGGAAAACAATTTCCTCATAACCGACGATCCGCATGGAATCTTCCGGATCAACTCTGCCGGAATCATTTCCGGTTGGGCAAGTCACTGGTTGTACTTCTTCTTATAAAAATCGAGTTGTTGTTGAAGTTGCTCTTTGCTGAGGCCTTTTGTCCACTGGTGGTAAGGGCTGTTCATAACGTCTGCGGTCACGCCGGGAAGAAGCACCTCAGCTTCGGGAATGAATTCCGTGTAGAACGTTTTGGCGACCTCGTAGAAGCCGTGCCACTGCGTGTAGTCCGGGCCCATCATTGCCGTGCCCATCCGAGCCCGCCGCCCCTGGTGATGCCAGAGCTCATAGTAGGTCCATTCGATCTTTTCATCGAACGGTGTCTTCGTCAGCTTATTGGCGGCATACAGCTTATCCATGATCGCTTTGGCTGGCTTGGCAAACTTTTCGTTGTAAAGATCGACTGTGTTCTCGTATTGCTTGTAAAAGTTGTCTACCCAGCCGGTCGCGTGGCAATTCGAGCAGACGTCCTGCATGGCAGCCCGACGCTTTTCCCAGTTTTCCAGCTTGAAGCTAACGACTGGCCGGAGGGTGAAGCTGATACGGTCGCCTACATCGTGTGTCACTGCCTGATTGCTGGTCGCGCTCATGTGACATGTTGCACAGGTGGGCGCCGCCGAATAGTCCCTCCCAACCACCCAGGACTTTGCATCCAGGTTCATCTTCGCAATGTTGGCGCGGAACTGAATGCCGTGTTTCGATTCGGTGTAGATCTCCATTTGCGGATGATCGGGACCCAGGTGACACTTCCCACAGTTCTCAGGCTGGCGAGCCAGTGCTGAACTGAAGGAGTGCCGTCCGTGACAGGCAGCGCAGGAGCCGCGGCTGCCGTCAGGATTCACGCGCCCAATGCCACTATTCGGCCAAGTCTCCGCATCGAATTTGCCGTCTTTCAAGTACTTGACCTCGCTGCCGTGACACTGCCGGCATCCGTTTGCTGCAGCTGGACCGCCCTCAACTACCTCTCCCAACATGTTGTCCAGAGAGCCGATGAATTGTGCCGCCTGAGCATGACGACTTTCTTCGAACTGTTCTACTTCTTTGCCGTGACAGCGCCCGCAATAGTTGGGTGTGACAATCACAGCAATGCGATGGCCGTAGTGATCAAATGTTGCGGGATCTTTCTCACTGGCACGATGGCACGAGTAGCAGTCCACGTTCTTCTTGGCGTGGGCGCTTTCTCGCCACTGCTCCACAATGCCTGGCGTGCTACTGCTGTGGCAATCTAGACATGCTTGGCCTTCTGGGGAAACCTGGGCACGAGCAACTGTAATCAGCGGGAACAGGAGAAAACCGAGAAGAGCTGCAAAGCGCATGGAAACCTCCGCTCGACAACATTTTTACTGCAATCATATCCTCAGCTACCCTCGTGCCTATAGCCGAGGAACTGCACCAGCAACGTCATCATCCGCCACCCGGACTTTGTAGCGCGGTTCGTCCACTGCGCTCGCCTCAAATACACCAACCGCCAAACCGATGCGCAGAAGTTGCCACTGGCTGTGACCAAAGTCACAGTCAGACACATTTGGGCCGGCCAGCCTCTTTCTCAATGCGCGTCGCTAGTGTGGACATGGCTTCCAGCTTCGGTTAGTGCGCCTTTTTCCATTGCAATTGCTCGGGGGAAGAGGATGTTGTTCTCCAGGTGGATATGTTGATGGAGGTCGGCTTCAAAGTCTGCCAGGGCTTTGTACAAAGTCTGGAAGCTGATGCAGGCATCGCCCGGGGGAGTATAATCCGCGCTGCCCTTACGCATCGAGCGCAAGGCTTCGCCCGCCGAATCGTGTTCATGCATCATCATCGTCACCGGATTCTGCACGCTGCCGAAAGGCGGCGGCAACACCGGTTCCTTCTGGATGACTGACTCTTCCATCCTCACGATGTAGGGAAACAGGACCCTCTCTTCCTTCATCATGTGCATCGTCAGTTCCTGCGCCAGTCCCTGAAAACTGTCCCGAACCTGCAGCAGTTCAGGATGATTTTTCCCGTGCACGGAGCAGACCTTGTCGAACAACGGACCGAGGCGAGCCATCTCTTCGCGCGTGTACTTGTGATGCGTGCTGATGATGTGCGCAACCAGGTCAGCCAGCATCTCCGTTGTCCAGTTACGGTCCTTTTGGACGGCGCGTGCAGACTGCTCGGCCATTTCGAGCGAGTCCAGTACCTCGTCCATCGGGAGATTCGCCGTGCGGCACGCTTCTTCGAGGGATCTATTGCCGCCGCAGCAATAGTCGATGCCCAGCTTCTCAAAGATTCGAGTCGCAGCGGGATTTTCCAGGGCCACTTCCCGAACAGTTTTCTCAGTGGTAATGCTCATTACATCCTCCTCGTGGTCCGGCTCCATGCCGCATGGCCACTCTTCATCTTCAAAGGTAGCGGAGTAGTGCAGCCGTGCCGATGACTTTTGTCACGGCGATCACAAAGTCTGAGGAGAATTAACCATCACCGATATGAATAAACGGAAAACACGGGCAGGCGGAGGACCCGATTGCCACTCCGGTTAATTCTCAGACTGCAGTACGGCTTCCAGGGCTTTCAAGTTACAGACAATCACGTTGCGGCCGTCGATCTTGATCATTCCCTCCGCTTGCAGCCGGGAGAGATTGCGGGATACAAGCTCGCGCACTGTGCCGATTTGCGATGCCAACTCCTGGTTGCTGACTGGCAGGATGATTTCCACGCCTTCGGGGGTGCGTTTGCCTTCCTTCTCGGCAAGACGCAAGAGAAAGGAAGCCAGACGGTGACGCACTGTGGTAAACGAAAGCTCTTCGATGATGCCCACTAACCGGCGCAGACGCCCGCCAATCACCTGCAAAACTTTCAGCGCGACATGCGGATGCTGCAGACAGAGAGACCGAAAATCCTGACGGCTGAAGAAGAGGAGCGTGCTATCGCTGACTGCCTGGGCAGAGGCTGGATAGTTCCCGCCATCGAAGACAGGTAGTTCAGCAATTGAGCTGCCGGGCCCGTCGATCGAAAGCACTTGCTCGCGCCCACCAGCCGAACTCTTGAAGATGCGCACATTGCCCGACTGAACAACGTACAGGCCGGCGCAAGGATCGCCTTCGCCGAAGATCAGTTCGCCGGCAGCGTATTTGCGCCGCAGAAGGTGCGAAGTCAGGAACGCGAATTCCTGTTCCGACAAACCGGAGAAGATAGATACACCTTTCAGTAGATCGAGCGAGGCAGATTCCTGCTCTGTCGGCATGGCGTCGATTTTACGCGATCACTGTGTGAAGGCGAAGAGGACGATTCAACTACGGCACAGAAACCATCGCTCAATGTAAATGTTGACTGGGCGAGTCTCTACAATCAGCTCTGCACATCGAGATCTTCTCTGACAACCTCCCGAAGGAAAGGCCCCCAAAGCGTTCAGCAGCTCCGCAGCCGCACCCTAGGCAGCCAAATACCTAGGAGAATGCGCTGCAGTGTGACAAAAGTCATGTGCTGGGCTCATTCGTATGCGTAACCTTGAAACATTGAGGAGCGTGTCATGAGCGAAGTGATCGACAACAAGGCGAACCGGATTCGAGTACTGAAAGACATCATTAAGCACCTGCACGCGGGGAATCCCCCCGAGCAAGTACAGCGACAAATGCGGGAAATCGTCAGGCAGACCGACTCTTCTGAAATCATGGCCATGGAACAAGAGCTGATGGCCGAAGGCATGCCCGTGGAAGAGGTCCGAGCCATGTGCGACCTCCACTCTCAGGTCACGCGCGACGTCCTGGTGCAACTTCCTATCCGCAAGGCTGTCGCTCCCGGCCATCCGGTGGATACCTTTCGTCGTGAAAACGAAGCATTACGCAATGCGATTGCGGCAATGACGCAGACTCTGGCTGAATTGCAGAGTACGAAGGAAGCTGCCGATGCTGCGGCAATTCTTCTGCGCTTTCGCCAGTCGTTCAACGACTTGATGGATATCGACAAGCACTACCAGCGCAAAGAACACTCATTGTTTTCTTGCTTGGAGCGGCACGGCATTACCGGCCCGTCAAAAGTGATGTGGGCCAAGGATGACGACGTGCGCAATTTGCTCACGCGCCTTGGGGAATGCATACACTCTGGCACGGACGACATCGAGAAATGGAAGGTGGGTCTGGTGGAGGCCGCGAACGCCGTTTTCAAAGCCGTGCAGGAGATGGTTTACAAGGAGGAGAACATATTGCTTCCGATGTCACTGGAGACGCTGTCGGAAGATGAGTGGGCCGAGATATGGTCGGTGTCTCCTAAGTACGGTTGGTGCATCGTGGAGCCGCAACAAGGCTACACGCCCGCGGTCGGCACGACACCTGAATCCATGAAAGTTCCGCCGTCTGGCGCTCTCATGCTCCCCACCGGGAATGTAAGCTTGGAACAACTCGTTGCGCTGTTTTCAACCCTTCCGCTAGATCTTACGTTTGTCGATGCCGACGACCGGGTGGCCTTTTTCACCGAGGGCCCAGATCGCATCTTCGCTCGCAGCAAGGCCGTCATCGGACGCAAGGTGCAGCACTGCCATCCTCTCAGAAGTGTCGAGACGGTTGACCAGATTTTGACTGATTTCCGCTCCGTGAGGCAGAGTGTCGCTGAATTCTGGATCAACTTCCATGAAAAATTCGTGCACGTCCGCTACTTTGCCGTCCGCACTTCCGACGGGACCTATCTGGGAACCGTGGAGTTGACCCAGGATTTGACTCCGCTCCGGGCGCTTCAAGGCGAAAGGCGTTTGCTGGAATACGATAGTCCTCGCGTGGCCAGCTAAGCAGCATTTTCAGGATGTACTGGGCTATGAAACAAGGTCCGGTCCCGAACTATGAAAGAGCTATGACCGAGCATAGTGAAGCTGTCAGTGCAGCCCAGCGGTCCCGCAGGCGGGCCCTGATAATCCCGCGTGAGCATGGTGCGTGGGGGCTGCTGCTTGTTCCCTTGTTTACCGGCGTTGCCGCGGGGTTTGCCCCGGCCCATCGTGCTTGGCCGCTGCTTGTGTTCACGATGGCCACGCTGTCTTTGTTTTGGTTGCGGACACCACTCGAAAGCGTCATCGGTACAGGCTCGCTGACCGCCCATACATCAAGAGAACGCTGGACAACGCTCATTGCGTCCGTTTGTCTTGGCGCTGTATCCGTCGCTTGTCTGACAGGGCTGATGTGGAAAGGTCGGAACTCGGAGTTGTTGTTTCTCGGAGCGGCAACGGCATTAGCATTTGTGGCCCAGGCAGTTCTTCGGATGTTCGGTCGTAGGGCGAGAATGGCGGCGCAACTGGTGGGCACAATTGGCCTCACCTGCACTGCTCCGGCTGCTTACTACATCGGCACCGGACGGCTAGATGGGCGTGCTTTCGTTTTGTGGGCGGTGAACTGGATCTTCGCGGGCAACCAGATCCATTTCGTCCAACTGCGCATCCGTGCTGCCCGTGCCGTTACCTTCTCCGAGAAGTTTGATCGAGGGCGATTCTTCTTCCTAGCTCAGCCGGCATTGTTGGTGGCACTGACGCTCGCGTCGCGATGGTGGGTGCTTCCTCCCTTGGTGATCATCGCTTTTGCTCCCGCACTCGTGCGAGGAACACAATGGTTCTTTCGAAAACCTGAATCCCTGGATGTCAGAAAACTCGGGTGGTCTGAGATGAAGCATGGAGTGGCGTTTGGAGTTTTGCTGGCCCTGGCTTTCATTTGTTCGTAAGTATGCTTCATGGTGGACCGCACTGACTAAGCATGCGTATAGCGTCGGCTAAGCTGTGTATCTGAAAGTGTAGATTTCGACTCATTGCCAGACATCCAAATGGAGTGCGCTAAGCGGCGTGTTTTCAGCAACGCCGGAGACGGCTGGAAAAGGGGATTCTGGCACACTCGTGACGGGCAGCGACAGACTTCCCGGAAACTGACTTCTGGACAACAACAACTTCCGGTTTGCTCGTCAACTCGCCCGCAATCGCCGCCAAGCAGGGGACTTGCCTGTCCGTAGCAAGTTAAAATGTCCGGTTTTCATAGCACGTGATATGTCCGGTTGTGGTTAATCTCTCGCAGTCGCCGAGGCTGTGGCAAAGTGGGAATCTCGCGGGTTTTGCGAGATTTCCAAGCGAGGTGGAAAAGTCTGGTTTTGGACTTTTCCACGGAGCGTCTTTTCCACAGCCTTTGCCAGCGCCGTTTTTACGGCAGCGATCGCTACGCCCTGCGCCGTATATCGCCCTAAGCGATGCGGCCCATGCGTGAGGCTTAAAGTTCCGTCCAGGTGCTGATGAACTATGACGTTGCAGCCGGCCAGCGTCCCTCTCCAGCGCACCGGCTCGATTTGTAAGACCAGATTTTGAAAGCTGACCGTATTGTCGTGATTCACCATGCGTTCGAACTGAAGCGAGAAGATCAAGTCCAGGTCACGGCTCGCTCTGGGCATAAAGGCCGTGCCTGGCTGTTCCGGCTTCACTCGAAAACGAGTGTTGAATTCGGCAATGTAGTGCTCGCGCAGAAAGAGGTTGGCTGCCTCCAGGGTTTGGATCTGGCGCAGTCGCAACTCTTGCGGCAAGCGTCCTTGCCAGGTGCCAAAGTTGCGTTCGCTGCGGCCGCGCGCTTGCGGCGAGTAGGCGGGAATCATTTGCACTCCCAACTGGCGCAGCGCCCGCCCCACTTGCGTTAGCCGGTGCCGATCGACCTTGCCGCCCACCTTCGGGGTCAGCCAGAAATGACTCCCGCGGTCACTGTACAGAGCACAGAAAGTTCCTTTGCGTTCAATCACTTCCTTCAATCCTGCCATCACCGTTTCCGTCGATTCCTCCGCCACCAGTTGGGCGTAATAGATCTCGCTGGTGGCGTCGTCCAGAATCACCACGAGGTCGTACCAACGCTCATCTTGAAACCAACGATGGTGACTGCCGTCGATGTGCAACAGCATGCCGGGCAAAGGCCGCCGCGGCCGCCGTTTGCGATGGATTCCACGTTTACGCTCCCGCCTCACCAAGCCCGCCCCTTGCAAAGCCTGCTTCACCCAGGTGTAGCTCAGTTCGATGCCGTGCTGGGCTTGCAGCTTCTCGTGAAAATGGCGCACGTTAAAATCAAAATACTTCTCCCCATACAGGCTCAGGATCTGCTCCACCGTCTGCACCGGCACCCGTTTCGGACTCGGCTTCCCGCGCCGCCGATCAAATAATCCGTCATAGCCGAATTCTTCGTAACGCTCGCGCCAACGACGCATCTGCCGGTCTGTGATTCCGACGATCTCCGCCGCTTGCCACCACGTAATCTTCTTCGCATATGCCCGCAAAATTACTTCCTGTATTTTCATGGTCCGCTCCATGGCGGTCCTCGAGTAGGAATCCATGCTTCGTATGGTCTCCTACTCTCACCGCCTGAAAAGCGGACATTTCATGTGCTAATTCGACCGGACATATCATGTGCTACCGACACAAGCAGGGGACTTGCCTTGACATAGGCGGTTCCAGTGGCCTACGCTGCGAACCCATAAGCGGGTCCTGCTACCCAACAAAGGCGGAAGGAATGAGAAGAGTGATATCTGCCGAGCGAGTGAAGATACGTTCTAAGGTGGTCATAGCTTTTTGCTTCCTCGCCCTGACCGTCTTGGCATCGGCCGGAGCCAGAGCGGCAGATAGTAACGAGGTAACCATCGAGCGGGACATGTCTTTGAAAATGCGTGATGGCGTCACCTTGCGCGCAGATATTTGCCGCCCAAAGGCGGATGGCAAATTCCCGGTGCTGTTGACACGCACGCCATATGACAAGAAGGGGGTCATAGATTTTTGCGTGAAGGGTGCGGCACGCGGGTACGTAGTCGTCGCGCAGGATGTCCGCGGGAGATATGCCTCGGAGGGCGACTGGTATCCCTTCAAGTACGAATCTCAGGACGGCTACGACACGGTGGAGTGGGCAGCGGCGCTGCCCTATTCGAACGGGAAGGTCGGGATGTTCGGTGGCTCCTACGTCGGGGCGACACAGTATCTAGCCGCAATTGCCAAGCCCCCTCATCTGGCGGGAATTTGCCCCAACTATACGGCGTCCAACTATCACGACGGCTGGGTCTATCAGGGCGGTGCGTTCGAGCAATGGTTCAACGAGTCGTGGACGACGGGACTGGCGTTAAACACCATCAGCCGCCACGCAAACTCGGTCAGTGACGCGCTTAGTTGGACACAGAAGCTGCCGCTGTGGTCGTACCCAGTGCTCGAAACACCTCCGGCCGCCGGGTTAGCGCCGTATTTCACCGACTGGCTCGCGCATCCAAACTATGACGACTATTGGAAGGAGTGGTCGATCGAAGATCAGTACGCGCAGATTCAAGTTCCAGTATTCAGCTTGGGCGCGTGGTACGACGTTTTTCTAGGCGGGACGTTAAGGAACTATGTGCGCCTCAAGAAGGAGGCGGGCACTGAGGCCGCGCGGCGTGGCCAGCGGCTGATGATCTACGTTGGGGGCCATGCCGGTGGATGGGCGCATGGCAAAGTTGGTGCCGTCGATTTTGGAGATAAGTTGCCGTTTGATGTGGGAGAAGTGACACTGCGCTGGTATGACAGTCTTTTGAAGGGAATGGCGAATGGGTTAGACCGTGAGAAACCTGTAAGAATCTTCGTCATGGGCAAGAACGACTGGCGCGAAGAAGATGACTGGCCACTAGAGCGCGCAAAGGCGACACGGTATTACCTGCACTCGACCAAGCCGGCAAACGGTCTGGAAGGAGGCGGCACGCTGAATACCGCCGCGCCTGCCGAGGAGAAACCGGACCAGTACGTGTACGACCCGAACGACGCGGTCCCCACGATTGGCGGTCCCCTTTGTTGCGGAGCGCTGCCGACGGGGATCGGGCCGGAGGATCAGCGGCCGGCGGAAGCGCGAAGCGACGTGCTCGTCTTCTCTACGCCGGCATTTACACAGAGCACCGAAGTTACGGGTCCGATTTCGCTCGCCCTGTTTGTCAGTAGTTCTGCGGTCGACACAGACTTTACCGGGAAACTGGTTGACGTCTGGCCGAATGGATTTGCCCAGAACCTGACGGAAGGCATTCTGCGCTTGCGTTACCGCAATTCGCAGGAGAAACCCGAACTGGGAAATCCCGGAGAGATCTATTCCATCAGCGTGGATCTTTGGGCGACGAGCAATGTTTTTCTGCCAGGACACAAACTGCGGCTTGAGATTTCCAGCAGCAACTTCCCGCGGTTTGATCGAAACCTGAATGCGGGCGACGACCAGGCGCGTGGAACGCATATAGTCAAAGCAACAAACCTCATCTACCACGACAAATCTCGGCCTTCGGCTCTGGTTATCCCCATTGTGCCGTAACGGCCAATCAACGATATCTCTCAGTAGACGATTAATTTCGCACACTGTAGAAACGGCATCTCGGCCCGGAACGGGCAAGCCATGCAAATCGTACCGCATATCGGCTCTGGGAGGATGGTCGGCAAACCTTCCTTTACAGGATTAGGGAAGAGTTGCCCGTCATCCGCCCAAAATCGCCGGCAAGAACTCATGGAACTTCCCGCTTGCGCAATAATCGGTGAACAGTGAGCGACGTGGGAAGACTGTTTCCTGCCACTGGAGCTACTTCAGTTGCGCGTACTCCGTGTGCGTACTTAAAGGATGCACCCATTTCTCAGTGCCAGAATGGCCAGCCTTGTTGCAGGAAGCACGCGCGAATCCAGCAGTCCCAGAAGCCAATGATCTAGCGTAGAGTGATTCACGTAATTTCCCAGCGCAGCGGCGTAGCGGAACTACTCTCGCCAGCAAACTGGATAACTTGTGTGGAGCTCGGCAAGTGTTCAACAGAACCATTGATCCTGATCTGCCGCATTCGCGCCACTTCCGAGCCAGAGAGTCTGAGCTCAATGTCCCAGCGTCCAGCGCTACCAGGTGCGTACCAACCGCTGTAGCCAGCCTTGGCTTTCTTGAACCCTAAGAGTGGGGATGTGAACTCATACTCCGCCAACGGAAGATCCACTTTGAAGCGAACTCCGTTTTCATGGAACTCGAGGCCCAACAGTTTGGCTGCGCTGTAAAGCGGCCACGCGTGGGGATGCATATTCATGACCGGGAAGTCTGTCCAGTTGAAACCCCAATCCGCCTGCGTCTTGTAATCGGGAGATGGAGGCTCCGCGAACATAGTCTGGCCCGGGTATCTCGACAGCACCGAATTGTAAGTGTCGGGACCGCTCCAGGTGCCGTACCAGATTTCCGGATAAGCCTCGGCATGCATCGCCAGAGAATTCTTTTTCCACTCGTCCCAAGCCCGAGCGCCATCTACCAGCGCCAGCGCCCAGATCAGCGTTCCATTGATGGAAGGCCAAATTCCTCCGTTGGTCAAAGTTCCCACCGGAGTTCTCATCGTGGGATCGCCTGGGTTCTGCAGGAGTGCACCAATCGGGGAGGGTTTCCGCACAAATTCGTCGAGCGCGGAAACCAGGATCTTCCGCTGCTCGGGTGTGGCCGCATCCCCGATGATCGCCCATGGCTGCGGCTCCAGCCAGACATGGTCTTCGCCAATCCACCCGATGTGAGGGCCCAGCCACGCGCGGCGGAACCATCGTCCAGCCCAATATTGCCGAACCGCCCGGCGTTGGCCTTCGGCCTTCGCGCGTGCCTGTTCCGCGGTCTGCGTATCTCCGACATAAGCCAGCAACCGCGCATAGTGTTCGAGAACATAGCAAGCCATAGCGGCATTCAGAACGCTTTCGCCTTGGCGGCGAACCTCTTCGGCCAGCGCTCGCGGAACGTGGCCAACCACAACGTCATCGTTCCAATCTCCGTTCGAGAGCCGCATGATCCCGTGTTCTCCCACACCTAGACCTTCCACCAGATGCACAAAGGAGCGCCCCACGAGTTCGCGAATCGTCGGGTCCGCGGGACTTGCTTCCTGACGCGGGTAAGCGGGAATCCTCTGGTCGAGAAATCCCTTGTCACGCGTGGCCAACACGTATTCGCTCACCAACCACAGCAGCCACATATCTTGGTCACTGGGGCGGAAGATAACCGGCATGGGGACGCCGCTTCCCACAATGCCGTAGGGAATGGATCCGTCCGGCTGAATTTCTTTGAGCGTGTAGCGAATGATTCCCCGAACAATTTCCGGGTCACTGAAGATGAAAGGCAGGGCGTGTTGCAGCGGATCGCGCGCCGCGCCCTGGAACCCCATAATGTACTGGTAAACGTGCCCCTGAGAGAGAATGTGCTCGCGAAAGAAACTGTCGTAGGTTAGGTTGCTGCGCAGGTAGTAATTGTGCCACGACGTTTCTCTCTCGACCCAGGGCTCACCCGGCACACTAAATCGAACCCCGTCCGCTTTCCAGGCTGCGCTGGAATACGCCCACAACTTTTTGGCATCACCCGAATATTTTGCGACGAGCTCATTCACCTCGAATCCCTGAGGCACATACCCATACAGAAAACCGAGCGTGCGGCTTTCCTTCAGACGCAGTTGAATGCGCCGCTCCACCAAAAACGCGCTCGCCGGCCCATTACTGCTTGAATCACCGTTCAGCTTGGCTGACAGTCCGGAGGGATGCTCGACGCCGCCGCTGCCAAAGAAGGCCGACGCGTCGGTGGCAAACCCATCCATGGGCGCGTCGAGCGAGACCAGGAAAGTGGACGGAGGCTTGAGATCCTCCATCGTCGCTCCCGGCGCGAGATCCCGTACAGGGGGACCAAAAAAACCGGATGGATCTTTCTCTAGTGAGGCTTCAACCTTCTCCCACGCCTGATTGTCTTCCGGTGTACGTCCCAGGAATCTCTGAGTTTCGATTAGACCGGCATCCTTCGGCATTGTCCGGAATTCGTGCGCAAAGCGGCCGCCAAACTGGCGCCGCAACTCCGCCGCCTTCGGTTCGTCTTCCTCCCCAGCCTGCATCCACGAACGATAGGAAAACTGATAATTGTGACATCCCCAATACTCGATCCACCGGAGATCCGCGCTAACATCCCCATCATTCGTAACCGTCACCATCGACAGCAAGACCGGATCATCTCCAAACGGCGCAAAAATCACTTGGTCAATTTCGTAGCTGCGTCCTCTTACGATCTTTCGGAAATAGCCTTCGCCCAGGATTCTGTCGAAAGAGTTGGCATTTCCCGGATAGTAGGTACTGAGCGTTTCGTTCCCATCGGTGAGGAACCCGATCCCCGCGCCATAGTGGCCATGCTCAGGCGAATAGTCGTTCAGGAATTTTGGCGAACCTTCGTCCTGCCGCACCTGTACGTGCCCGTAATTTGACACCGCCGCAACCAGACGATCATTTCCGATCTGATGTGTGTGGTCGGTTGGAGCACGCCACACCTTGTGCACTGGTGACGAGGCCGTAGGGTCGGTCAATTGGTTGCAAGTGTACCGGTAGGCTGGCAAACCAAACTGGTCCGTAATCCATTCACCAAAATGACCCGAGCCGTACGCCTTCGGTACAATTGCCTTCCGCTCCGAGGCGCTCATTGGCGGTCCATTCCGAAGCGCAGCATTCAACTTCGACAGGTTTAGTCTGTGAAATCCTCCAATGGCGACAATTCCAAGAAATTGACGTCGATTCATAATCGGCCTTTCCTAACTTCGCCCACTCTGTCGCTTCTACACTCGGCACGGGACCTATCCAGACGGATCATCTACGGACCGAAGAGTTGTTCAATAAACACCGCTGTCGGCAGTTTCTTAGACTCATTCACCCACGGTAGAGGACATTATCGTCCCTGAGAAATGGGGCGTGATCTAAACTATGTCGTAACGGGATTGATCCGGGCCGCAACGCCCAACACCCATATCATACTGTCGACAGTGATCGACGAGACCGTGCGACATTGCCTGCGCGTTCAGTTGGCCACTGGCTATGGCCAAGAGGGGATAATTGTTGTGGAACCATTTCGGATTCACGTCGCAGATGAGGTGCTCAATGATTTGCGGGCACGGTTGCGCAATGCAAGATGGCCCGACCAGATACCTGGTATAGGTTGGGAACAGGGCACCGAGTTGAACTGGTTACGACGCCTGGTATCCTACTGGGCCGACGAGTTCGACTGGCGTGGCTGGGAGCGAAGGCTCAACGCGTTCAGCCACTTTACCTGGGAGGGCATCCACTTTGTGTACCAGCGTGCGGCATCAGGTCGGGGTGTGCCCCTCATTCTCACGCACGGCTGGCCCAGCAGTTTCCTCGATTACATGGACATGCTGCCGATGCTCGAGCACTTTGACGTGGTCGTACCCTCCCTGCCCGGGTATGGTTTCTCGCCGCGTCCACCCAAGGTCGGCATCAACTACCGGTACGTCTCGGAGCGCTGGCACAGGCTCATGTCTGAGCTTGGATATTCCCGCTATGGTGCGAGCGGTTTTGACTTTGGGGCCGGGGTGACGACGATCCTAGCGCTAGACCATCCCAAGTCGGTGATAGGGATCCATCTCACCACACTGGAGTCGGATCTCGCCCCCGTTCTGGACGATACGGAGCTGTCCGATGCCGAGCGTTCGTACCTTGCGGTGAGCCGGGGCTGGGATACGACAGAGCGGGGCTACAGCGCGATCCAGTCCACCAAACCGCAGACTGTCGGCTATGGACTCAACGACTCCCCGGCAGGGCTCGCGGCATACGTGGGTGAGAAGTGGCACTCGTGGAGCGACGTTACGCCGACCGACGACTTCCTCTGCGCCACGTTCACCCTGTACTGGATCACGCAGAGCATCACCTCGTCGATGCGCGACTATTGGGATAATCGCTGGCACCCGGTCAATCCCAGCTACGTCAGCACGCCCACGGCGTTTGGTGTTTTCGCGCACCAGACCGTTCCCGAGGGCGAACTGCCGCGCTCGTATTTGGAGCGCCTATACAACATCCAGCGCTGGACAGTCTTTCCGCGCGGCGGACACTTCGCCCCGGCTGAGGAACCAGCTGCGGTCGCAGGGGATCTGACCGCCTTCTTCCGCGGCCTAAGCTGAGGCTATGCTGACGATCCGCACTTCCAAATGCAATACCCTAATTAAGAAGTCGTCCTCAGCTCCTTATTCTTTGGCTTCATAAATTCAAAAGGCTGGTTTGTCGGCAATTCTTCTAGGAGATCGGAGCGCGAACGGGATTCAGCAGCGCCACACTTCCCCCGATCCGACTTCTGGCCCGGCGTAAGTCAGTCTTGGCCCATAACTTCAGAGTAGCCCGTCAGAACGAAGCCGCTCGCGCGGCGGACGCTGCGCGTGGGGTGGTGGATGGGTTGTTGCAAGCCAGATGAGATAAGTTGTGGGCCACAAGGAGGTCCCTGTGACCCATCTACGAAAAATGATGCTGGAGGAGCTCCAGCAACACGGCCGGTAGTGGACGCGGCCCCTGGTACCTCGCTCGGGCCAAAGCCCTCTCGGTTGGGCTTTCCAACGCCTACTTCAAATCGCTCGGACTTCCAACGCTGATCGATGGGTGTTAGCGTAACCAACTCGAACCGCCGTGTACGGACCCGTACGCACGGTGGTGTGGCAGGGGTCGGCGGGTGACCGCCGCCCCTATGCCGATCAAGTTGGCTTGTGTTGACCGACGCTTCCAGTCGTTTGGCGTTATCAGGATCAATTTGTAGGCATTGTTTCCTGGCCCGTCAAGCGCCCTAATACTGAGGTTGTCCCCATTCCACGGTTAACAACAGGCGTCGACCGTTTATTTGATGCCCTGGCAAGAAGGCGGCGTGAAAGTCCTGTGTAGATCACTGTCAGGGCGCTGACCAGGGATAGATACGCGGTCAGAGACTCGGGCATAATAGCTCGACTCACTCGAGTTTCAAGAAATGGGGTCCAGCACTTGCAGAAATTCGGATCGCGCCTAGCGTGTCGTGTTGTTACATGTGCTTTTCTTTCGCTGACTTCACTTTTGTATACCCTTTCCCCCTCTGCCCAGTCGGTTCCGCCGGAACTCATCAACGGACTCAAATGGCGCCTGATTGGGCCCTTCCGTGGCGGACGCGCCGTCGCGGTCGCCGGCGTGCCAGGCGACTCGACAACCTTTTATTTTGGCTCGGTCAATGGCGGGATCTGGAAAACGATGGATGCCGGAGTTGTCTGGAAACCGATTTTTGACGGCCAGCCAGTGGCTTCGATTGGTGCACTGGCCCTGGCTCCCTCCGATCCTAAGACGATTTATGCCGGAACCGGCGAGTCTGACATTCGAGAGGATCTCTCGTCCGGCAACGGAGTGTACAAATCCAGCGACGCTGGAACCACGTGGCATTACATGGGGCTGGAAGATACGCGCCAGATCAGCCGCATCGTAGTTGACCCGCAAAACGCCAATGTCGTTTACGTCGGCGCTCTAGGACACGCGTTCGGTGCGAACAATCAGCGCGGAGTCTATAAATCCGTCGATGGCGGAGAGCATTGGACGCGGGTTCTCGATTTGGGATCCGAGGTCGGCATTTCAGATCTGGCCATATGCTCCTCCGAGCCGCAACTCTTGTTTGCCGGCGCATGGCATGTGCGGCGTCCGCCCTGGAGCGCCTATGCTCCGATCGATGGACCCGGCAGCGGCCTTTACCGCTCTCAGGATGCCGGCAAGACGTGGGCTCGTGTCGACGGAAACGGGCTGCCACAAGGCGATTGGGGGCGCGTAGGGGTTGATGTTGCGCCGGACGGCAAGCGCGTCTATGCGCTCATCGTTCTGCAGTCGGAGTTCCAGACTCTGGCCCAGGACCGAAGATCTGGCCTTTATCGCTCTGACGATGGAGGCAACACTTGGGTCCTCGCCAACTCCGCTCCTCCTCTTACCAGCCGGGCGTGGTATTTCAATCGCATCACGATCGATCCACACAACCCTGAAGTTCTCTACATGCCGAATGTTGCTCTTTACCGATCTGAGGACGGAGGAAAGACGGTCTCGGTGTTGCGCGGAGCACCTGGCGGGGATGATTATCACCAGTTTTGGATCGATCCGAAAAACTCTGCAAGCATGGTTCTCGGAACAGACCAGGGAACCACCATCAGCCTTAACCGCGGCCAAACCTGGAGCACTTGGTATAACCAGCCTACGGCGCAGCTTTACCATGTGACGACCGACAACCAGTTTCCCTATGCCGTCTACGGAGCGCAGCAGGATAGTGGCAGCGCGGCGGTGCTAAGCCGCACCGATCACGGTGAGATTACGGCGCGGGACTGGTTTCTTCCCAGTGGCAGCGAAAGCGGATATCTAGTGGTTGATCCGAAAGATCCCAACATTATTTATGTAAGCGGGACTTACGGTTCCGTGGCTCGCTTCAACAGAAGCACCGGCCTCAGCCAGGACATTACTCCATGGCCCGCCATGGCGTTTGATGTTGAGATCAATCAACGCAAGTATCGTGATCCCTGGACGCCTGTGCTGGTTCGTTCCCCGGTTGACCCGGCAAAACTCTATCTCGGAACGCAATATGTGATGACGACCGTCGACGGCGGCCTGCACTGGCAAACCATCAGCCCCGATCTGACTGGATCGACTAGTGAGAAAACGCCGGCTTCGGCAACTCAAGTTCCTCCAACTCTTGAGAACGCCAAGGGCGAGGGTTATGGTGTGGTATTCACGATCGCACCATCACCACTCAATCGCGATTTGGTCTGGGCGGGAAGTGACACCGGATTGATTCACCTGACTCGCGATGGTGGAAAGAACTGGAAAGACGTCACGCCGCCAGGATTGAGCGCCTGGAGCCAAATATCACTGATCGAGGCTTCACATTTCGATCCTGCAGTTTCTTATGCCGCGGTCAATCGCAGCCGCATCGACGATCAGACACCTTATATATATCGCACACGTGACTACGGGGCTAGTTGGCAACTGATCACGAATGGCATCGTCGCGCCCGCATTCTCGCGCGCTGTGCGGGAAGACCCCCAGACCAAGGGCCTCCTCTTCGCCGGAACCGAATTCGGAGTCTACGCATCGTTTGACGATGGCGATCACTGGCAGTCTTTGCAATTGAATCTGCCGGTGACCGGAGTTCGTGATCTCACTATCCACGGCGATGACCTGGTCATTGCCACCTACGGGCGCTCTTTCTGGATTCTCGACAACATCACCCCACTTCGCCAGGTGCGGATGTTGGCTGCAAATAAGACGGGAACGCCGTGGCTGTACCATCCCGCTACAGCACTTCGCGTGGATAACGACTCGTTTCCCGGCACGCCTCTGCCTCCGGAAGAACCCGCGGCCCAGAATCCGCCGAACGGCGCGATGATCGACTATTTCCTTCCATCTCAGGCGCATGATGTTCAACTGGAAGTTCTCGATCCGCAACAGAATCTCGTCCGACGGTTTTCTTCTGAAGGTCATTCTGTAGAAGAGCGGATCCCGACGAAGTACCTGCCGCTTCCCGTCGCCGAGCGCTGGTTCGCCAAACCGGAAGTCCTCGAGAAAACTCCCGGCATGCACCGCTTCGTCTGGGACCTTACCTGGGGCAGTTCCGGAGGCCCGACCGAGGATGAAGACGCCGACTACCACCGTCCAAAGGGGCCAAAGGCAGTGCCAGGAATCTACCAGGTCAGACTGACAGTCGATGGAGAAGTTCAAAGCCAGTCGCTGACCGTCGTCATGGATCCGCGCTCGCCCGCTACTTCCGAAGTGCTGGCGCAGCAGTTGCAACTGGGACGACAAATATTTGCCGAGACCAGGGAAGCCCGGCGCGCCCTGGCCGAAATAGACTCGGTTCAGAAACAGCTTGCCGACATCCAAAGGAAGCTGGGACAGGAGAAAGCGGACGCACAAAATGCATCAGTTGCATCAGCGGTTACGGGTGCTCAATCCGCAATCGGCAAGCTTGTCATCAATAAGGAGCACGCGGCAGCAGACGCCCCCGGACTGCAGGATGCTTACACCGGTCTGGCGTCTGCTCTACGAGTAGTCGAAAGCGGGGATCGTGCCGTGCCGTCGCAAGCGATTGCGGTTTACAAAGAATCGAGCCAACAGGCGAAGACCTGCATCGCGAAGTGGAACCAGTTCAAGCAAAGGCAGTTGGCGCAACTCAACCAACAACTGGGTAAAGCGAACCTCGCTCCCATCGCGATTGCCGAGATTGAGCGCGAGGTCGAGTTCCTGATGTCGCGCTAGCTTAAGCGATGTCTTTAGAAGCAGCGCACCACGTTAGTTCTATGTCGTTTTCAATAAGGGCCTTGCGGAAGTGCGAATAGACAAGATTCTTCAACCGCATGTTGGCTTTCCAGCCGTCGAAGAAGGCCGCAAGTAGCTGCTGTTCGGCGTCGCTGCAAACCTCCAGCAACCTGAACTCTCCCTTCTCGTCGGCGTTCCAGCGCCGCTGGGCATCTAGGAAGTTCCGCTGAGCCGCCTCCATCTGATTCATCAGTCCTCGTGGAAAAACGAATTCAGTTCCTCACATAGTTGTTTGGTGAACACCAACAACGGGCACCGGCCTGTCCGGTTGAGGATGCACTGGCTGTTTCGCGTGAATATCTCGTATGCCGCCGCTGGTGTAATCATCTTGCGGGGAATCGGACGGTCATCGCCGCGCGCCAAGGCCAAGATCTTGCCCGCGAGTTCTCGGCGGGTGTCTAGATCGGCGGAAGGGCACAATACCTTCAAGCACGCGAGGACAGCCAGGACACGCTGCTGTGCAAGATTTGCTGTCGCCGTGGCGTCGTGGCGGCTCGGATGCTTGTAGGGACTCATGGTATTCGGAAAGGCTCTTCAGACCACGAAAGGAGCGCCAGCTCAGGACATTTTCGCGACTTGATTGGGGCACTATCAGTATACAAACGCAATTCCGAGAATCACTAGGTTTGGCGCACATCTTCAGTAACCACACTTCAGTGGGGCCTCCATTCCTAGTGAATCCTGATTTTTGGTTTGTATACTTTGAGTGCGGGCATAGATAAATCCCCCTATCTGCGATCACTCAAACAGGAGGCGTGGCATGACGATTCTGAAAGATAGGAACGGTAATCCCCAAGGTGTCATTCGAGAGGGCGCTCTTGAGACCCTTGTGCAGATGGCGACGGATGATGTTCGACGGCGAGAGAGGCTTTCCTGTCCGAGTGCAGAATAGGAAGCCCAGCTCTCAGTTTAGCGGCGGTGGGGTCATCCCCGCGAACGCCGTCCGGAGAAATTTCCCTTGGGCATCGAAATTCCAGGTGAATATAGCAAATCCTGCACGCTCGCAGGCGTGGCATCCGTTGAGCAACGGATAGCCCACCACAAACTGTATTCCTCCACTCGGCCCAGCCTGCGAGTTAGGCCATATCTTCCCATCACGATCTCCCGGCCAAACATCGACCTTGGGAAATTGATTCTTGAGATCTTGAAACTGGGAACTCTGCTCCATCGTTTTTCTGTCGAGCAGCTTCAGATCCTCGACGTTGATGATAGGTGGCCGTCCATTCACCAGCAAAAGACCATAGTTGGTGTTGGCTCGCAGGGGATACGTGACCCATGCGAAGGCAACAGGGCTCTGGTTTTGGAACCCGGTCATAATACCGAACTCGCCGTGGCTCTGCTTGTAGAGTTCGCGCGTAAAGCTTACGGCCGCGGTTGGAGCACCGGCTTTCGCCATCTGGTCGATCATGCATTCGCGAACGCCAGGGTGGGATGACTTGTCGCAGGCAGCATGGGCTATGGCGAGGAACTGCGGCGAGACTTGCCATACGGCCGACTCACCAATCTTCGGCAGGCTGCCCGGCGATTGTGCCGTCGAGCATCCAGCCAAAAAGGCCATAATTAGCAACAGTCGGGCATGACGCATGTTCTTCCCTCGGAGCCGACATTCTATACCTTGTCGGCGGTTCAAGCATTGGATCACGCGAGTCTAACCGTGGGGGTCGCGGATGACCCCGCGTGATCAAGTGGCTACGGAAGCAGGCGAAGAACCGATTCCAGGAAGAGGGGCGAAAAGCTTCGAAGATTAGTAGCAGCGAGTGTAAGCAGACCCTCGGCTAAGACGGATGTCTCGACGCGCTCGAACAGTAATGGAAGTGATGGCGCTCAGAACATGAAAACAGTTCAGGTAATCACGCTGTAGGGCAGGAGCTTGCCGCTAGCCTTGGCTGGAAGCTGCTGGATCGCGAACTGATCCTCGAACTTGCTCGCCGAACTCATGTGCAGCCTTCCGAGGGGTTGGTCGGGATATCGATTTTCGAAATCGAGTTTAGTCACGCGCTGATGTGATCGCAGTTACAGAATACGTTATCGGGCATGAGTAACCTGAGCGATTAATACTCTGACCACACGGCCGGAGGCGCCTATGTCCCGGGTCGCTTTGCTGCTGATTGTTTTCCGCGTGCTCACGGGCCCTTTTTCTCGATCCTCGAAGCATGCAACGGGTGTCCTCCTTCCACGAATTGCCAGCATGCTGGAGGACTCTCCTACCCATGCATCGGCCATTTCAAAGAAATCGGAAGATCTGCTTGTTAGCTGGCTAAGCTAGGCGCGTGTGTTGGTGCTGCACGTGTAGTCAGAAACGAGGACAATGAGTGTCGCGCAAGGGTGAGAACGGTGCTTAGCCGTTGTTCGTCGCAGGACGCCAGCCACAGCGCGCGCCCATACCGCGGTAGCTACCGCAGAACAGAGCGACCAACGTTTCGCTCACGAGGCTCGTGTATGAGCTCTCTCAAGAAGGTACAGCGTGCCGGGATCTTGAAGCGGCTGCGTCAGAACAAAAAGTACTGGGCAAGCATTTTCTATTCCGGAAATCGAATTGAAGATGTGGCCTATGCCCAGGATTTCGCATCCGTGCTTCAGGAGGCTGGCTGGAGGGTCTCAGGTCCTGAGGCCAGCGAGAGGATATTCGCAGATGGCCTCCGCATCGGAGTGCGAGATCCACGCGACCCCTGCCCTAGCGCCCGCCTCCTTCTGGATACATTCATTGCCGTTGGCATAGGCGCAAGCACAGCGCCGGCGGGAGATTTTCTTTCTACCTCCGTGCCGATCCACTGTTGCTTGTTGGTCGGTTGATGATAAGCGGGCTACGGCCAGACTGGCTCCGAAGATGTTAGATACTCGGAGTGATCGAGAACAGGGATACAAATCACCAAGACCTTTACTCTGGCCTCATCCGTCTGCACATTCTTCACCATGCATGTGAGGGCGACATTTTCGGCCTCGGGATGATTGAGGAACTGGGACGGCACGGCTATAAGCTCAGTTCCGGCACGATGTACCCGCTGCTCCACTCTCTAGAGAAGCGGGTCAGCATTCCTGATGATCGGGTTAAGGGGCCGGATAGTGCGGCGTTCACTACTGCCGCCGGTGACGAGTCTTGTTTCATGTCACCGCTGACCGGGATTCGTTCTCCCACAGTGGTCATTCGTTGACTAGAGGATGCCACGTCCGTAAGATGAAGCGACCCGAAAGCCACGTATCTTCTGATGATCGGCCAAACCATCTCGCACTATCGTGTCATCGCGGGTGTCGGAAAAACGTGAGGTCTCCGGAGAACAAGAGAAACTATGCATACGAACAGGATCAATTGCTGGGTTGCAATTTTCGCTGGTCTGATTATTCTTACGACAACGATGCAGGCAGAAACCAAGATCACGAGACAGGCGTTCGGACACACCGCTGACGGAACTCCCGTCAATCTTTATACATTGGCCGATGGCAAGGTGGAAGTGCGCATTACAAACTATGGGGGGATCATCGTTTCGCTGCGCGCGCCGGATCGAAATGGAAGATTCGACGACGTGGTGCTCGGCTACGACTCGCTCGACAAGTACATCGCCAAGACCGCTTATTTTGGAGCCATTATCGGACGTTATGCGAACCGGATCGCGCATGGCAGCTTCCAACTGGATGGCAAGACTTATTCCATTCCGAAGAACGACGGCGACAACGCTCTTCACGGGGGAATCCGCGGGTTCGACAAGGTGGTCTGGACAGCCCGTGAAATAAAAGATGGAATCGAACTCACGTATGTGAGCAAGGACGGAGATCAGGGTTTCCCCGGTGCTCTTACTACCACGGTGCGTTACACGTTGGATGGAAACGCGTTGCGAATCGAGTATTCGGCGAGCACAGATAAGGATACGGTTCTTAACCTGACCAACCATTCCTATTTCAACTTGGCGGGCCAGGCTAAGGGAGACGTCTTACTACATGTGGTAACGATCAATGCATCCAAGATTACTCCCGTGGATGCGAATCTTATTCCCACGGGAGAACTGAAATCCGTGGAAGACACGCCCTTCGATTTTCGCACGCCCCATGTCATCGGCGAGCGAATCGATGCGACTGATGAACAGTTACACTTCGGTCAGGGGTACGACGAAAACTTCGTGCTGGATCATCCGGAGGGCCAGTTGGCCGAGGCTGCCGAGGTGTACGAGCCGACCACGGGACGAATTCTAAAAGTGCTTACCACTCAACCGGCGGTGCAGTTTTATACCGGGAACCATCTGGACGGGTCGATTACTGGCAAGGAAGGCCGGGTCTACAGACCGCGATTCGCATTTTGCCTGGAAACGCAGCATTATCCGGACTCGCCGAACCACGCCAACTTTCCCTCTACCGAGTTGAAGCCCGGACAAGAATTTCACAGCGTGACCGTGTATCAGTTCAGCGCCGGCTCACGCTGAAAGATAATGCAAGATGCGACGTCCGGAGGAACCGCAACCTTGACGGCCTTCGGGGTGGCTGTTAGTTTTCCTCCTACCAGTGAATTTCCGGGGGACATCGTTCTGAGTCGGGCAGGGAAGACGCATCAGTCGGTCGATCCTCATCTCATGAGCGCGAGTCGCCGCCAGTTTCTGGTCCGTTGCTGCCAGGGAGCCTCAGCGGCGATGATTCCGGCAAGCCTACGCGATTTCGCTTTCTCGTCCACCTATTCTTTTAGTTCTCCGGTATCGCGTTCGTCCGATGGCGAGTTCCATTTGCATCCGCATTATCCCGCCCAAAGACCGCTGGACGCCACGCTGCTTAAGACACAGGCTGACCTGGACGAATTTGTCACGGAAAAATACCATGACCGGATTGCGGCGATTCTTGCGGAATGGAGTTCGAATCTGCTTCGGTCTCCGCAGGAAGCACTGGCCATCAGAGAATGTTTTGCAACGGATTTCTCAGGGACATCTCTGCGACCCACTGAGTCGCGGCCCGTGCGTTCTGATGCGGTCCTGGAAGTTCACCAAAATAAATTCGCGGCTCAACTCATTCTCGGACGAGATTCCTTTCTTCAGGAATTGCAGTTTTCGATGAGCATCTTTTCGAAGATCGTGAGCGCGGAATTCCGGGTGACCGGGATCGAAACGACGTCAACATCCCCATCCCAACCTCCCACAACCGTGAACACTCGTGTGCGTTACGAACTAGTGGGGACTGGGAACGGTTATTACCGCGAGCAGCGCGTAGGGTATTGGGACCTGGAATGGGAAGCCTCGGCTCCTTCATCCGCACCACCGGAATTGCGGCTTCGGAGATGGCAAACACTTGATGAGACGCGAAGCCGCTCCCACGCTCCCGTTTTCATCGACATCACTGCTTCGACCCTGGGCCGCAATCCTTCCTATGCCGCTCAGATGCTTCGAGGGGCCGATTACTGGCGGACTGTGCTCGACGGAGCCTGCGGCATCGATATCTACGGACACAATGGAGTATCCGTCGCCGACATCGACAACGACGGGTTCGACGATCTCTACGTTTGCCAACCCGCAGGTCTTCCCAACCGCCTTTATCGAAATCGCGGAGATGGTACGTTCGAAGACATTACGGAAGCGTCTGGCCTGGGAATCCTGGAAAACACATCATGCGCGCTCTTTGCCGATTTCAATAACGATGGGCGCCAGGATGTGGTCATCGTGCGCGCGAACGGGCCGCTTCTGTTCTTGAACGAGGGCGGCGGCAAGTTTCGCCAGAAGCCCGGAGCGTTTCAGTTCGCTAATACTCCGCAGGGAACTTTCACTGGCGCAGCCGTTGCAGACTATGACTGCGACGGATGGTTAGACATTTATTTTTGTCTCTACGTCTATTACCAGGGCACCGATCAATACAAATATCCCGTTCCTTATCATGATGCCGAGAACGGTCCTCCCAACTTCATGATGCAGAACAACCGCGACGGAACATTCCGGGACGTTACCGCGGAATCGGGCCTCAATCAGAACAACACGCGCTACAGTTTCTGCTGCGCGTGGAGCGATTACAACCAGGACGGATGGCCCGACCTTTATGTCGTGAATGATTTCGGCCGGAAGAACCTCTACCGGAACAACGGCGACGGAACCTTTACTGATGTTGCTCCCCATGCTGGAGTGGAGGACATCGGCGCGGGCATGAGCGTCTGCTGGCTCGATTACGACGATGATGGCGCCGAGGATATTTACATCGGCGATATGTGGACTGCCGCCGGAGAGCGCGTTTCCACGCAAGAAATTTTCAAGAAAGACGCGCCCGAAGATGTTCGGGCTCTGTATCGAAAACACGCGATGGGAAATTCGCTCTTTCGAAACAGCAAGCTTCGCAACGGAGAACCTCGCGACAGTGGCGGTGCCTTCGAGAATAAAACCGTGTCGGCTGGAGTTGGAATGGGCCGCTGGTCGTGGTCGAGCGACGCGTTTGACTTTGATCATGACGGCTTTGCCGACCTCTACATCGCGAATGGTATGGTTTCCGGTGTCTCGCTCCAGGATTTAAATAGTTTCTTTTGGCGCCAAGTGGTTGCAAATTCGCCCGATCGAGCGAAGCCGTCGCGTAATTACGAACAGGGATGGAATGCCATCAATGAACTCATTCGAGCTGACGGAACCTGGAGCGGGTTCGAGCGGAACGTTTTCTACGCGAACAACCGGGATGGAACGTTTTCCGACGTTTCCGGCGCAGTCGGACTGGACTTTTTCGAGGACGGCCGGGCATTTGCCCTTGGCGATTTCGACCAAGACGGCCGGCAGGAAGTGTTCCTGAAAAACCGTAATGCTCCGCAGTTGCGCCTGCTGAAGAATGTAGTGGAGAATCTGCCGGCGTCGATCGCTTTTCGCCTTCGCGGTACGAAGAGTAATCGTGACGCCATCGGCGCGGCGGTTACGGTGGAGAGTGAGTCGGGTCGCCGGACTCGCCTGCTTCAAGCCGGATCGGGATTTCTTTCTCAGCACAGCAAGGAATTGTTCTTTGGCATGGGACAGGCCAAAGGCCCGGTGCGGGCGTCAATCCGCTGGCCGAGCGGCGTCGTTCAGGATTTTCATGACCTTCCGCCCAACCACAGGGTCTGGGTGGAGGAATCGTCCGAAGAGCTCCGGGTCGAACCGTTCAAGACGAAAGCGTTATTGCGCGGCCAGTTTGCTGCTGCCCCGCCGCAAGAAGTCGAACCACTCCCTAACACGGTTGAGACTTGGCTGATCGCGCCAGTAGCCGCGCCGGATCTTGCCCTTCCGGACCTGGCTGGACAAGTACGCACTCTGGCCGCACTTCGCGGAAAGCCGGCGCTGCTGAATTTCTGGGCGACGCAATCGGCGAATTGTCAGGAAGACCTGAAACTGTTCAACCGGGTCCATGCGCGGTGGGTGGCTCAAGGTCTTCAACTCCTTACCATGAATGTTGACGACCCTGCGGACCCCGAAAAATTGAGAGCGCTAGCCCGCGAGCAGCTCCTTTCATTTCCTATCCTTCGCGGAGCGGATGACGTTGCCGGTGTTTACAACATTCTCTACCGTTACATCTTTGACCGGCATCGCGACCTCGGATTGCCAACATCGTTCCTCATCGACACGCGCGGCGACATCGTCAAGATTTATCAGGGGCCGGTGAACCCGGAGCATGTCGAACGAGACTCGCGGAGCATTCCTCAAACCAACGCCGAGCGGTTGGCGCGAGCACTGCCTTTTCCAGGTGCTACCGAAACGTATGAGTTTGGCCGCAATTATCTCTCCTACGGCTCCGTTTTTTTCCAGCGAGGTTATTTCGATCAAGCCGCAGCATCCTTCCAGCTTGCTCTGCGCGACGATCCGTCGAGCGCTGAGGCCTGCTATGGCCTGGGAAGCGCTCAGCTGAACCAGCAAAAGACCGTCGAGGCACGGCAGAGCTTTGAACACGCCGTCAAACTTCGCGCCAGCTACCCCGATACTCTGGCAAACGCCTGGAACAACCTCGGTCTTCTCGCGACGCGGGAAGGTCGGACGGACCAGGCGATACTGTGCTTTCAGGAGGCGTTGCGTTCAAGTCCAGATCATCTGATTGCCCTCAGCAATCTGGGCAACGCATATCGCCTGCAGAAAAATTGGGGTGAGGCTCGCAAGACTTTTGAACGGGCTCTTGAAGCCAGCCCCAGCGATCCCGAGGCGAACTATGGCTTGGGGATGGTCTTTGCCCAGGCCGACGATCCCGAGCGTGCTTACGAGTATCTGCAGAAGGCGTTGAAGTCTCGTCCCGCTTACCCGGAAGCGTTGAACAACCTTGGAATACTTTATTTACGAACCCAGCGACGAGACGAGGCAGTCGCGAGCTTCGAAGAGTGCATCCGACTCGCGCCCGCCTTTGACCAGTCTTATCTGAACTTGGCCAGAGTCTATGCTGTCGAAGGCGCGCCGGAGAAAGCTCGGACCATTCTGCTCGAACTTCTGAAGCAACATCCGGATCACGCGCAGGCGCAAAGCATGCTGGCGCAACTTCCGCAATAAAGTGTCAGCCCACCCTGAACTGGCTAATTTCTTGGGGTGGGTGCGGTCAGCAGATTCACAAACATCTTGTAAAACCTATCGAGGTCGAGATCATCCTGCACCTCGACCGGCTGTAACTCGACCTTAGGCTTTTCGCGATCCGTCCAGCTCAGCGTGTTGCCGTAGTTAGCGCCGTGGTCCAGGTCCACATCCATAAAGAGCGTTTCTTTCATGGTGATCAGGCTCGGATCTAGCCACGCCGCCGCCGCCAGTTCATCCCACAGATAATTGTAGTTACCCCGCAAGCGCGCATACTTGCCGATGTACCTCGCCGCCGGAGAGTCGCTCGCCTTGATGCGGTTGATCAAGTCAGCGGTAAATCTCGTCTTCACTGAAATATCCACCGGAGTACAAACAATTTTCTTCCACGGCGCCACGAGCACAATGTGAGCCGCCTCCGGATCAAACCAGAGGTTAAATTCGTGGGTTGGAGAATTCACAAACTCTGGATCATCAGTCCGCGGATTGAGGCTGGCGCCCATAAAGACCAGTTCCTTGGCCATGCCCGCAATTGTGGGATCGATGGAAATGGCGAGCGCGAGGTTAGTCATCGGGCCGCCCTCGTAAATAGTGATCTGGTTCGGAAACTTGTGAACCATGCGTATGAGAAAATGAGCAGCGTCCTCATCGGACGGCTTAGTCGTGGGTTTGCCTTCCGGCATGTCTCCCAACTGGTCGGGTGCGTGATAAAACCGCGGAGTCCAGGCGCCCAGCCAAGCTACGCTGCCGTATTGTTGCTCCCATTGCTCGGTATCCTGCTTACCCCTCACCAACGGATATTCCGCCCCGGGCACGACGGGAATGTCCGTTCGCCCAATGAGTTCGAGCATGCGCAAAGTGTGCGCCAATTCGTCGTTGAGCCATTGATCGCCGGTCACTACCGTGATACCCAAGACCTCGGTCTGTGGCGACTGGATCAAGAGCAACATCGACTGCTGATCCGTTCCCGCAGGCCCGGCCGCGTCCTGATCAATGATGATCTTCCGCTTCTCCTGGGCCCAGCTGGTGAGGCATACCATCAGCAATAACACTGTCGTCAGATAAGGTATTCGGTAAGAGTGCATCGATAGCCTCTGCGTTTCGAAGGTAATAAATTTACTTACGACGGCGTCATGACGTTAAACGTACAGATTGTACCGGCTTCAAGTCCATTGACAGCCGGGACGGCGTGTACGCTATCTTTTCAAGTCAACCATGCCGACGAATATTGAGATTAAAGCAGTTTTGACAAACCGGGCTGCAGTTGAAGCAGCCGCTGTTCGGTTGAGCAGTGCTGGCCCCGAGACGATTCATCAAGAGGATTTCTTCTTTGACTGCGATCGGGCGCGATTGAAACTCCGCATTTTCGCACCGGATCGCGGAGAGCTTATCCGTTACGAAAGAGCCGACGTCGCGGACGTGCGCGGTTCACACTATCTGGTCGCCCGCACCCCCGATCCTCTAATCCTGTACGACATCCTTGCGGCTACGCTCGGCACAACCGACGTAGTCAAGAAAACGCGAACTCTATATCTTATCGGGCAGACGCGCGTACATGTCGACGAAGTGCGCGGACTCGGCGAGTTTTTGGAGATCGAAGTCGTGCTCCGGCCTGGACAAAGCGAGGTTGAGGCAAAGAGCATCGCAACGGCTTTGCTGTCGGAGTTCGGAATCGGTCAAGAGCAATTAATTGCAGAAGCCTACGTTGATCTCCTGGCGCTGCAAGCGAGGCAAACTGGAAATTGAGAAAGCTCCTCCCCAATCAATTGCGGATCCCGGTTCGAGCGACTAAAATTTCGGACTACACGCGCAAGAATAGGTTTTGTTTGCTTTTCTGATTTGCGCTTACATTATGGTCCGCTTCTATATCAACGCAGCCTGCATCATTGCGCTGAGCACGCTTTTTGCTTCGTCGATGGTTCATGGCCAATTCGTTCAAGAGCAGGAGCTTGAGGCAAAAGCGGCACCGACCGAGGTGGCGACGCTGCAGGGGATCGTGCGAGACTCGGACAACCACCCGGTTGCCGGTGCCACCGTTTGCTTGCAGGCCCAGGACACGCAGATTCTCACTGCGCATACCGATTCAACAGGAGCCTATTTTTTCCCCGCGGTTCACCAAGGGACGTATATTCTGCGCGCGGAGCTGGCTGGCTACGACCAAGCAGATTCCGGCCCGTTTGTTCTCGAAGCGAGAGCATCCAGAACGATTGATCTCACTCTAAACTTTTCAAAGGCAGCCACGACGAAGAATTCGTCGGAGACGCGGCCTGAGTTCTTCGACGAACCGCACTTCACCGTGGCGGGCGTTACCGATACCACCAGTCTCGGCGGTCATGGTTCCGATACGATTGTGCGAAACCGAGAAGCGCTGGCCCAGGAAACTGCTTCTCTCAGCAAACAACCGCACGCCAGTTCCGCGGCAAACTCCTCCAGCGCTGCGACGGAAAAATCTCTGCGTGACGCCGCTGCTCACCAGCCTGAGGACTTTGATGCAAATTACCGTCTGGGTAAGTGGCTGGTCGATGAGGAAAAGGCCCAGGAAGGGCTTCCATACCTGGAACGGGCCTCCCGGCTGAACCCCGGCGGCTTTGACAACATCTACGAACTGGCGCTCGCTTACGCCGGAACCGGGGATTACGGTCACGCGCGCACTGACGCGCGAGCTCTGCTGGCCGCCGGGGACAAATCTCTTCAAGAAAAAGCCGAACTGCATCATTTGCTCGGCGATGTTGACGAAAGACTAGGGAATGCCCTTGAAGCCGTCCGAGAGTATCAGAATGCGGTCGAACTCGACCCGAGCGAACCGAATCTCTTCGATTGGGGAGCTGAACTCCTCACGCATCATGCGGCTGAACCTGCCATTGAAGTTTTCACGAAAGGCAATCAGCTGTTCCCGCGTTCCCCCCGGATGCTGGTCGGCCTGGGTACGGCTTGGTACTCTCTCGGTTCCTTCGACCAGGCAGCACAGCGTTTCTGCGAGGCCTCCGACTTGAATCCCACCGATCCGAATCCCTACCTGTTCATGGGAAAAATGCAAGCGGTGGAGACCGCGCAGTCACAGGCGATTCTGGAACGACTGGGGCGGTTTGCCAGCCTCGAGCCTCAGAATGCGCTGGCCAATTACTACTACGCGGTCAGTCTGTGGAACCGACGCAAGTCGCCGGAGGAGGTCGCGGATGTGGATCGAGTAAAGTCGTTGTTGGAGAAGGCTGTCCATCTCGATCCCAAACTCGGGCTCGGCTATCTGGAGTTGGGTGTTATTTATTCGGAGCAAAAAGATTTTCCGAAAGCAATCTCAGCCTTTCAACGAGCAATCGAAGCTACTCCGCAACTGGAACAAGCGCACTACCGTCTTGCGCAGCTCTACCGTCAGGCAGGAGAAACCTCAAAGGCTCACGCAGAGCTGCAACTCTACGAGCAGATATCGGCTGAAAAAAACCAAGAGATCGAGCGACAGCGGCACGAACTGCAGCAGTTTGTATATCAGCTGCGAGATAGGACGGCCGCCTCACAGACGCAATAACGAAGATCACTGCGCGGCGGGAGTGGGGGCGCTCATCAGGTTCACGAACATTCGGTAGAACTTTTCCAAATCCAGGTCCACCTGAATTTCGACTGGCTGCGCAGCGAGTGACGGCTTGTCCTTCTCCGTCCAGGTCAGCGTGTTTCCATATCCCGCGCCGCGGTCGAGGTCCACCTCCATATAGCGAGTCTCGCTCTTGGTGATCAAAGTCGGGTCGATCCACGCCGCCGCAGCGAGCTCGTCCCACATGATGTCGGCGCCGGGAGAATACATGGCAAACCGCGACACATAGCGAGCGAGCGGTGTCGCGGTCCTCTCGATCTGCTTGACGATGGCTGGCGTTAAACGAGTCTTGATGGAAATGTCCGTGGGCGTGCAAACAATCTTCTTCCAGGGCGCGCGTAGCACAACTTGTGCCGCTTCAGGGTCAAACCAGAAATTGAACTCGTGACGCGGATTGTTGGCGAACTCGGGGTTGTCCGTGTTCGGGCTCAGGCTTCCACCCATGAAGACCAATTCCCGTGCCAGTTCGGGGAACTGTGGATCGATTGAAATCGCGAGCGCCAGATTAGTCATCGGGCCGCCCTCGTAGATCGTTACCTCGTGCGGATATTTGCGTACCATCCGGATCAGAAAATGCGCGGCGTCCTCGCTGCTGGGTTTAGTCGTAGGCTGGCCTTCGGCGAGTGCAGGCACGACGAAGGGCTCGTGCCACCACCGATCGTCCCATGCGCCCGCGTATGCCACTTTTCCATACCGCTCCTGCCACAGTTGGGTTTCCTCGCGGCGGCGTACCAGAGGGAACGCGGCTCCTGGGACCACAGGAATGTCCGTACGCCCGATAATCTCCAGCAAGCGAAGCGTGTGCGCCACCTCTTCGTCGCGCCACTGATCTCCGCTCACCACCGTGATCCCTAACACGTCTGCCTGTGGCGACTGAATCATCACCAACAGCGTCTGCATGTTGCTGCCACCCGGGCCCGAGCAATCCTCGTTGATGATTACTTTGCGCCGCGGCTGCGCGAACGCGAAGCAACTGGCGAGCACAAAAAATAGCACTGTTTGAGCGATCTTACAAACGTGCATCGATTGTCCGGTTTTCCGTAGTCAGTCACGACCTCGGTCGGTAAAAGTTGCGGGCAGACCGGTTCGTTCCAGTCTGCCCGCAACACAACTCAACTCAGCGACTCTAAAATTTCAACCTGAGCGCAAACTGTACCAAGCGAGGATTATTCACTGTGTTATTGACCACTCCAAAACTGGACGGTGTATTTATATCCTGCTCTCCCGTGCCGGCGACACCGTTGAGGTAGAACTGGGCGTGGTTTAAGAGGTTAAAGAACTCAGCCCGGAATTGCAGACCCATGCCCTCGCGAAGTGCCAACGGAAAATCCTTGATGATCGAGAAATCGGTATTTACAAAACGAGGACCATAGACGGGAGCGCGGGGGGCAATCCCAAGTTCGCCGAGGGGGGCTTTTGCGAAAGCACAAGGGTTGAACCAATTCTGCAGGGTATGGATCCTCGTAGGGCAGCCTGTCTGGCCGCCTTCGTTGCCGGCCTGGTTAGGATCGCCCACAAGGTTGGGACGCTGAAAGGTGTTTCCGTTATAAGAGAAGAAGACGCCTGATCCATCCGCGCTATCGACCACAAACAGGGGGAAACCGGACGTCGCCCTTTCAATTAAATTCACCTGCCAATTTCCAAGAATGGCATTCGCAGCCCCGCTCCAGTTACTGCCGTACTTCTTGCCCTTGCCGAAAGGCAAGTCATAGAGGATGCTGGCGGTAAAACTATCATTGAGGTTCAGCTGAGACAAGCCCCAATCCAACTTGTTGAATCCGGGGAGAGGGTAGTACATCGCGCCAGGATTGGTACCCAAGCCATCGGTCAGGCCAGAATCGAAATTGCGGGAATAGGTGTAGCCGATCAAAGCATAGAGGCCATGCCGCGCGCTCTTGGTTTCAGCTTTGACTTGAAGAGAATCATAACGGGCGGCGCCGATGCTGTTGTTGGTGTCGACGCTCTGAAAGGGTGCGGCGTACGGAAAGGACGGGAAGCCACAGCCGACGGTGTAACCGGCAATTGCGCCGCAAGCGCTGGGCGAGGAAAGGTTTTCGTTTAGCTGACTCACCAGAACGTGCGCGCTGCGGGAGCCGGCGTAGCCGACCGTCAGCACCACATTTGCGGGCAACTGACGTTCAACATTCAGATTGAATTGCTGAACCATTCCCTGCCTGAAGTTGCGGTTCTCCGACTGAATCGTTCCCGTATACGACTGAGGGTTTACTGGAGAACTGTAAACGGCGCCGGTCGCCGAGACCGGCGTAGTAGAAGGCGTGCCAACCGGAAGTAGGAAGCCATTCGAAAGACCGCAGCCGGTGCTGCCAAAGGGAGTGCAAACACCCGTGGGGAAAGGATCTACTTCCGCATAGTAGGGAGGGTTCTGCCACAATCCTTGCCCGCCCTGATTCCACGCGGAATCGTGGAAGATGGCGTATCCACCACGCACCGAGGTTTTCTCGCTGCCCATGGGCTTCCACGCGAATCCGATGCGCGGCTCCAGGGCAGTTTTGTCAAATTGAATACCTACAGCTCCATCGGTAGGGATGCAAACCGTGCAGCCGCTGATGCCCGGGCTATTCTTCGGAACATACCACTTGAGGCTCGCAACATCGAAGTTCGCCTGCCGATTGGCCTCCTCGGTTTCAGGCGTCGCCAAGGCCCAGGCAAATCCAAGATTCAAAGTCAGGTTGCTGGTAACGCGCCAGTTGTCCTGCACGAAGGGACGAAACAGTTTCCAGCGGCGGCCGGTTGTAGCGCCCAGGAATGTCTGATCATGGGCCGCAAAAACGCCGAGACTACCCAGCAGTAAATCGCCCATGTTGTCGCCGGTAGCCGAGCCTGCGTTTACGATGTAACCATCCTGAAACGCATTGTTTCTTACATTCATTTCATTGGCGCGAAACACCAGGCCAACTCGTATCTCGTGCTTTCCGTGAATCGAGTCCAGCGTATCGGAGAGCGAGTAGACGTTGGTGCCGCCCTGGTAGGGCGCGTATCCGCGATCGCCGACAGAAAAGTAAGCGGACATCTGGAACGAAGTCAGTCCGCAGCTTACGCATTCCTGCGGCGCCTGATTCAGGCTGGCGGGATAGCCGGTTATGCCGTCGCACTGGCTGGCGAGATCCGCGCCCGGGATGCCGAGGACCGCTGCTTCGCACGTTCCGGTGCCATACGAAAGAATGTGGTTGAAGATCCTGCTGTATCCGGCAGTGACCTGGTTAATCAAGTTTGGCGAAAATACGTGGGTCTCCGTCACCACCGCATTGCGCCCGTGGTTTTCAATGTGTTGGTTGCTGCCAAAGGCGTTGGCCTCCGACCACGTCGGCGAACCGCCGGGGACAAAGTTCGTTGCCTGGTCGTAGCTGAAGCGCGCGAAGATCGAATCCTTGCTGGAAAAATTGTGGTCGACGCGAACGTCCCAAGTTCCTTCGTTGAGCTTCCTCACCGGCTGGTTGGCGTAGTTGAACCCTAAGGAAGGGTTCGCATTGGGAGCAGGATAAAGCTGAATCACCTTGGCGCCAATCGGGTTAATCAGGGCAGCTGGAATGATGGCGCAAGGGGTACCACCGGGCGCTTGGCTGCCGTCGGGAAGCACGGGCTCAGGCGTCGTGGGGTTCGAGCACAAGAACGTCGTGGGTTCTGTCCCCGTGGCGTACGGGTTGTTGAGCTGCGTCAAGCCAAACGGATTGCTAGTTAGATTGTAATTACCGCTCGCATCGGGCGTCGCCATTGCAGTGGTGGGTACGAAGCCGGTGAAGGGTACGCCTTCGCGCTGCATTTTGGCCTGATAATCGAGAAAGAAAAACGTTTTGTCCTTCTGGATGGGGCCGCCCAGCGAACCTCCAAACTGGTTCAAGTTAAATTTTTGCTTCGATGTAAAGAAATAGCGAGTAGCATCCAGGGATGTATTGCGAAAGAACTCAAACAGGGAGCCGTGAAACTGATTTGATCCTGATTTCGTAGTAACCAAAACTGTGGGACCAGAACGCTCTCCGTATTCCGCGGAGTAGTTGTAGGTGAGAACTTTAAACTCCTGGATGTCATCGATCGAGGAGAAAATCGCGATTCCGCCTTCATCCAGTTGGTTGTTGTCGTTGCCGTCGAGCAGCCAGTCGGTTTCCTGTTCGCGCGAACCGCCCGAGGAAAGCGAAAAAGATCCGCGAGTGGCGGCTTCGCTGCTGGCAGCGCTTGTGAAGAAGCTGACTGGGCTGGTTGATGAGGTCGTGCCAGGCGTCAGGGTTGCCAGCTGAACAAAGTTGCGACCGTTCAACGGGAGGTCCGCGACTTGCTCGGAGGTGATGACTTGGCCGAGCGTTGGATTCGCGGTCTCCACAGCCACTGCGGTACCGCTGACCTCAACTGACGTGCTGACCGATGCAGGTGCAAGCGAGAAATCCAATTCGCGATGCTCATCAACCTGGAGCCGAACATCCCTTTGTTCCGTAGTCTGAAACCCATGGGCCTCCACTCGAATCGTGAACCGCGCCACAGGCAGCAAGGGAATCAGGTAATGCCCCGAATCGTCGGTTTTCGCCTCGCGAGAAAGACCGGTGTCCTGTGAGGCGACCGTCACCGTGGCCCCCGAGATCACAAGTCCGGCCTTGTCGGAAACGGTGCCGGAAAAACTGCCGGTTGCCTGGCCGTACAGAAGCGGGCAGACCGCGAACACAAGCGAAAGGAAAAAGACACCGAGCAGCGCCCTCTTATTCAGCATTACAACCCCCTTTCGGCGGCCCCACACCGAATAACGAATAGAGTCTCCGTTTACGCAGGCGAAGATTTTGGAGGTCTTGGACCGTAGACAGGCCTTATAAATGGCGACTCCTTACGAAGTCAAGACTTTTCCGTGATGGTAGAGTCTTACTCTCAGCCAAATTTCCGCACCGGCACAGAAGAATATCCGCAGTGACGTCTCTCACCGTTTCGCCGCGCTTAATTCTTTGGAGCGGACGTTCCATTCCGAGTCGAAGCGCGCCCGATCGTAAAAAGATTTTTGCGTTCCCACGCCCGTCGTCGAAAGCCCGGCGTACAGATTGGCGCGCCGCACTGCCTCCGGTTCCGGAACTCCTTCGGCGAGAAACACGGCAAAGCTGCCAATGAATGCGTCGCCCGCTCCCGTACTGTCGACGCTTTTTACGGCAAACGCAGGCACATGTTCGCTGGCCGCACGACTTGCAAGGAGAGATCCTTTGGCGCCCAAGGTGATGATGACGCGATGAATGCCCTCGTTCAGCAGTTTATTGGCGCATTTTCTTGCGTCGTCAACGTTCCGTACCGCAATACCGGTGATGCTCTCGGCCTCACTCTCATTGGGGACGAAATAGTCGAGGCTCGCTAGCGCGCCCATGTCTACCGGCTGCCCGGGTGCAGGGTTCAGAATGCAACGAATCCCGTGTTTCCGAGCGAACGCAACGGTGTAGTAGACCGTTTCCAGGGGAATCTCAAACTGGAGCACGATGCAGTCTGTGCTTTTCAACATCTCCGCAGCGGCGTCAACATCAGCCGGTTTCAGCGCGTCGTTCGCCCCCTTCACCACGAGAATGCGGTTTTGTCCGTTCGGCTCGACGAAGATCGGAGCAACTCCACTGGACCAGCCTTCCACCTGCTTGACGTGGGTTGTGTCAATACCGAGCTTCTCGAAGTTTTCGATGGTGGCTGGACCAAAGAGATCGCTGCCAACTCGTGCCACCATGAATACATCCGCACCACAGAGACGGCCGGCGACCGCCTGGTTCGCGCCCTTTCCACCAAATCCCAGATCGAATCTCTGGCCGAAGATGGTTTCTCCGGCATTCGGAAACCGGTCCGCGAATGTAGTCAGATCAATGTTGGCACTGCCCACCACAGCAACTCGAGGTCGACGGGACATGATGGATTCAGAGAATTCTGCGACCGCCGAGTCTATTTGGCGGACCTAGTTGTGTCAATGGAATAGCTATGAGTAGGAGAAGTCGATGACGAGGCACGCAGCTTGTGCGGCACTACTCGCCGAAAGGAACCCAAATGTTCTTTACCTGAGTTGCATGTTGCAGGAACCATCGGCCTTCGCCTTGCTTCGCATCAAACCAGTCGATGACGCGGCCTTCGTTGGTGAACACCTGTTTCAGATTCCCTACGGAGAACGATTTCGCTGCCGCAGCGCTGGATTCGTCCGAAAAACACCAGATTGCATCCACATCGTCGTGTTCCGCGAGGGTCTTGAGCAGTTGAGAGGTGTATCCCGTGACGATATTGACGGCGCCACCCGGCAAATCACTTGTGTCGAAGACCTGATAGAGGTCTCCGATGATGAGTGGATACGTTTCTGAGGGAACCACGACGGCAGTATTGCCGGTGGCCAAGACCGGTAAGACGACGGACAATAAACTCAAAAGCGGTGCATCGTTGGGACAAATAATTCCAACGGTTCCGATCGGTTCATTCATGGCGATTGCGATTGTTCGCGATGGCGGGTTGTGTACCGCACCATCGAATTTGTCGGCCCAGGCGGCATACGAAAATATGCGCTCGATGCTGGCCGCGACTTCTTTGGCGGCCTGAGTTTCGCCAACGAATGCCGACATCCGGCGAGCGATTTCTTCCCGCCGAAGCGACAGATTTTCTGCCATGTAATAGAGAACTTGTGCGCGATTGTGGGCCGTAGTCTTGGCCCAACTTGCTGCTTTGCGGGCAGCCTCGACAGCGTTCCGAATATCTTTTCGATTGCCCAGCGGAGCTTCGCCGAGCAATTCGCCATGCTTGCCGCGCACTTCAAAGCTGTAACCGGAATCGGGCCGCGCTTGCTCGCCGCCGATGTAGAGCTTCACGGTGCGGTCGATCGCTGAATCTGGCTGTTGTCCAACGGTTGAACCGTCGGGTTTAGGCTCGGTAGCAGGGAGCAAACCAGCGCGTTTAAACCAGGTCGGTTCGAGATACGCAAGCAGACCTTCCCGGCCTCCTTCGCGGCCATAACCACTCTCACGATAGCCGCCGAAGCCGCATGCAGCGTCGAACATATTCGTGCAATTCACCCACACGACGCCGGCCTTAATTTGCGCCGCCACTTGCAGAGACACATTGATACTCTCGCTCCACACGCAGGCTGCCAGACCGTAGGCAGTATTGTTCGCCAGTTCTACCGCTTCGGCAGGAGTGCGGAACGTCATGGCAGCGAGTACGGGACCGAAAATCTCCTGCTGCGCGACTATCGATGCCGGATGCACATTGCTCAACAGGGTTGGAGGGAAATACAGCCCACGCGACGGCATTTCGATTTGCGGTTGCCAGCAACTGGCGCCTTCCGCAACTCCTTGATCTACGAGGCGACGAATGCGTTCGAGTTGCACTGGAGCAACGATCGCGCCAATATCGATGGCTTTATCCAGCGGCGGACCAACGCGAAGCGCGCTCATGCGGTCGCGAATCTTCTCGATGAGAGTTTCGGCAATGCTCTCTTGCATCAGCAGGCGCGAGCCGGCGCAGCAGACTTGACCTTGGTTGAGCCAGATTCCATCCACCAAGCCTTCCACGGCGCTATCAATGTCGGCATCTTCGAAAACGACAAAGGGAGATTTGCCGCCCAGTTCCAGCGAAAGCCGCTTGTGACTCTCAGCAGTCGTACTGCGGATCGCGCGACCGACCTCTGTGGATCCGGTGAACGCAATCTTGTCGACGCCGGGATGCTTTACCAGCGCCTCGCCGGTGGAACCATCGCCGGTGACGATATTGACGACCCCCGTCGGAAGGCCGATTTCCTGGCAAATCTCGGCAAACGCAAGCGCGGTAATGGGCGTGAACTCCGCAGGCTTCAGCACAACAGTATTTCCCGTGGCCAGCGCGGGCGCAATTTTCCACGCTAGCATCAGTAGCGGGAAGTTCCAGGGGATGATCTGGCCGACGACTCCACAAGCCGTGTAGCCTGGAAACTCAGTCTCCAGCAGTTGTGCCCATCCAGCGTGATGGTAGAAATGGCGAGCTACGAGCGGGACATCGATGTCGCGGCTCTCACGAATCGGTTTACCGTTGTCGATGGTTTCAAGCACCGCAAGCCGTCGCGAATGTCTCTGAATGGCTCGGGCCAAGGCATACAAATATCGAGCCCGCGTGTGCGGTGTGAGAGACTGCCATGTCGGAAACGCGTTTCGCGCAGCCTGGACCGCGGCGTCGATATCTGCAGCTGACCCCTGGGCGACCGTCGCAATTTTCTCTCCTGAAGAAGGATCGGTCGAGTCGAAGAACACGCCTTCGACTGGTTGGCGCCACGTGCCGTCGATGAAGTGGCCGAAATGTCGTTGATGCCGGTCGAGCCAGACCAGCGCGTCCTTTGGGTCTTCGGGCGCCGGGCCGTATTCCATGGCAAGGAATTTTTCAGCTATGCTCATTCGCGCTTTTCGCTTTCTTTCTCGATCGTCGCCTGTGCAGGCCGACTACGCAATCGGATGGCGGTAATCCGCCGAGTAACGACCGGTGGCGAAGTGTTCCAACTGCCGTTCAATGTCGTTCAATAGTCCGCTTGCCCCGAAGCGGAAGAGTTCCGCTTTCATCCAGGGCGTTCCCAGTTCTTCTTTCATCAGCGCCAACCATTCCGTGGATTGCTTTGCCGTGCGAATTCCCCCAGCGGGTTTGAAACCAACAGCCATGCCTGTTTCCTGGGCATATTCGCGAATGGCTCGCGTCATAACGAATCCAACCGGAAGTGTGGCGTTTGTCGATTCTTTGCCGGTGGAAGTTTTGATGAAATCCGCGCCTGCCATCATCGCCACGAAGCTGGCGCGCGCTACGTTGCGCAAGGTGAGCAGGTCGCCCGTGCCCAGAATCGCCTTCATGTGGCAGTGTCCGGAGGCCTGCTTGAATTCAGCCACCTCATCGTAAAGTTCTTGCCACCTGCCACCGAAGACGTGAGCTCGCGTGATTACAATGTCGATCTCATCCGCTCCTGCTTCCACCGAGCGGCGAATTTCTTCAACACGCTCATGCACTGGCGACAAACCGGCGGGGAATCCCGTGGAAACGGCGGCCACTCGAACGCCGCTCCCCTCAAGCGCTCGGACCGCAGTTTCAACGAAGCGGTGGTAGACGCAAACGGCGGCTACCTTGATGTTGAGTTCTTCGATCGGAAGACGCTTTAGAAGTTCCTGCTGAATCGGTTGCCGCGCCTTGGCGCACAGTCGGCGCACACGGTCTTCCGTGTCGTCTCCGGAAAGTGTCGTCAGGTCCATGCAGGAGATCGCGCGCAGAAGCCACGCGGCTTGCCATTCTTTCTTTACGGTTCGACGCGCAATATGCGTTTGCGCTCTGCGTTCCACTGCGCTGGTGTTTACGCGAACCTGTTTTACCCAATCAAGATTCAAAGGAATGCGGCGATTTGAAAGCAGAGGGCGGCCGGAGAGCGTAGCGATGGGCGCTTCTGAATCTGGCGCAAGTTTGCCCGGCGCCCCGTCATTCGGGCGGTCTGCAACCCCGTAATGCTTCTTGCGCTCCTCTGACACCGCTCTTGCATTGTACGGCAGAAGGTCAGTCGGCCGCAGTTTTCTGCTATAGTTTCGTTCCTCGGAGGTCCCGTCTCATGCCTAGAATTGTGCGCTGTGCCTTGATTCAAGCTAGCAATGCGCTCAGCACGGAGCGCCCACTTGCCCAGATCCGCAAGGCAATGATCGACAAGCACCTGAAATTGATCGAACAAGCGGCGCGAAAAAAAACACAGATCCTGTGCCTGCAGGAACTTTTCTACGGCCCTTACTTTTGCGCGGAGCAGAATGCACGCTGGTATGAACTGACCGAGCGCGTGCCGAATGGCCCGACGGTGCGCATGATGCAAAAACTTGCCGCGAAACATCGCATGGTGATCGTGGTTCCGGTTTACGAGGAGCAGATGCCCGGAGTTTATTTCAACACCGCCGCGGTGATCGATGCCGACGGCCGCTATCTGGGGAAATACCGTAAGCATCACATCCCGCACTGCCATCCGGGATTCTGGGAGAAGTTTTACTTTACTCCTGGCGATCTGGGCTATCCCGTCTTTGAGACAAAATATGCTCGGGTCGGCGTTTACATTTGCTACGACCGACATTTTCCGGAGGGCGCACGCATTCTGGGATTGAATGGAGCAGAGATCGTTTTCAATCCTTCGGCTACAGTCGCTGGTCTCTCAGAATATCTGTGGGAATTGGAGCAGCCCGCGCACGCCGTGGCCAACGGTTATTTTGTGGGCGCAATCAACCGCGTAGGTGTCGAGAAACCGTGGAGCATTGGAGAGTTCTACGGCAAGAGCTACTTCTGCAATCCGCGCGGCAAGATTATCGTTCAGGCCAGCCGGGACAAAGATGAAGTGGTAGTGGCAGACCTCGATTTGGACATGATCGCTGAAGTCCGTAAAGTCTGGCAATTCTTCCGTGATCGTCGGCCGGAAAGTTACGGCCCCATAACGGCCCAGACGGGAGAGGCCGCGGCGGCGGACTAAAGCGAAACATCTCCACAGTTTATTCATAGCTGGATCGTGACGGTCATTCCCTGAACCCAAAAACTCATGACGACGCCCGCACACCCTCATCCTCGATCACGTATCGAATCCAGCCCTCTCTACAATGCTGACCTTGCGCCCGCCCAGGCCGACCGCCGGCACTGGGGGACCTATAACTTCGCGGCGCTATGGGTTTCGATGTCCGTCAACATTCTTACCTACATGCTGGCGGCCAGTTTGATTCAGGGCGGGATGAACTGGAAACAGGCGGTGATGACGATTTTTATTGGCAACGTGATCGTGCTGGTGCCCATGCTGCTGAATTCGCACCCCGGAGCCAAGTACGGAGTGCCGTTTCCAGTGTTGGCTCGCGCTTCGTTTGGAGTGCTGGGTGCCAACGTGGCCGCCGTCCTTCGTGCGCTGGTGGCGTGCGGATGGTTCGGTATTCAGACTTGGATTGGCGGTGAAGCGATCAGCACCCTGCTCGCCACGCTCGCGCCAGGATGGAAGAATTTCCCATACGCCACGGCCCTTTGCTTCTTTCTGTTCTGGCTGATCAATTTCGCCGTCATTCTGATGGGAATCGAATCCATCCGGATCCTACAGGGGATCAGCGCACCTGTATTACTAGGAGTCGGTTTGCTGCTCTTGGGATGGGCCTACCACGCTGCAGGCGGATTCGGTCCCATGCTGGCCGCGCCCTCCAGGTTTAGCAACTTTGCCGACTTCCTGAAGTTTCTGATCCCAGCCTTGAACGGTACCGTAGGATTCTGGGCCACAGTCTCGCTGAATATTCCTGACTTCACGCGATTCGCTCGGAATCAGCGAGAGCAGATCATTGGCCAGGCGCTGGCGCTGCCGACGACCATGACTCTTTACGCTTTTATTGGGATCGCCGTGACGTCAGCCACAGTCGTGATTTACGGCACGGCCATCTCAGATCCGGTGCAATTGCTTAGCCGTTTTCATTCTCCCGTGGCCGTGGTGATCTCCCTGATCGCGATTCTGCTGGCTACTCTGAATGTCAATATCGGGGCGAACGTCGTATCGCCAGCAAACGACTTCTCCAATCTGTGGCCGCGGAGGATCAGCTTCCGAACCGGTGGGGTGATCACCTGCTTGATGGGTATCGCGCTGATGCCGTGGAAACTACTAGCCGATTACAACACGTTCATCCTCGGTTGGCTCGGTGGCTATGCCGCGTTTCTCGGGCCAGTCGCGGGCATCATGATCTGCGACTATTTCCTGGTTCGCAAGTGTGCTCTGCAAGTTGATGACCTGTATCTTCGCGGCGGAATCTACGAGTATTCCAAGGGATTCAATTGGCGCGCGATGATTGCCCTTGCGCTCGGAGCAGGGACGGCACTCGTCGGGCTAGAGGCTGCGTCAGTGCGTCTTCTTTATGACTACTCCTGGTTCGTGGGCTTTGCTGTTTCCTTTTTGATCTATTATGCGATGATGAAATTTCACCGCCCACCAGTGCTTTCCCCAATGGCAGCCTCATAACTTTAGCCTTTCGTTTTCTCCGTTTTCTGGAACTCCGGCAGAACATCGCGCTGATAGATGTCGAGCGATTGTTCCTCATCCCCGCACATTAGATAAAGATTGAACTGCGTTACCCCTACGCTGGCCAATTCTCTTAATTTCTCGTGATGAGCCTTAACCGGCCCGACGACGCAGAAACGATCGACTACTTCGTCAGAAACGAAATTCGCGTTATCACTTTCAACCACGCAATGGTGAAGGTAGTCGTAACCGCCGCGGTCTTGCACGTACGAAGTTAGCGCTGGAGGCAAGTCTTCTGGCTTGTACTGCCGAATGAGATCCATAACGTGGTTGGAAACCAGCGCGGGGAACCAGCGTACACGTTCGCGCGCCACGGCCAAATCACCAGAAACCCAAACCGGAGCCGCTGCCATCACTTCGATCTGGCTCGGATCACGACCCGCGGCGCGTGCACCTTCTTTCACGAAGCCAAGGCACCAGGAAATCAAATCAGGATCGGCAAACTGCAAAATGATCCCGTCCGCAACCCGTCCAGCCATGTGCAACACTTTGGGCCCATAGCCAGCGATCCAAACTCGCGGAGGAATCTTCGCCCAAGTGAGTCGCGTAAGTTGGCCTTCGTATTCAATTTCCCGACCACCGGTGAGAACACGGAAAATCTTTACCGCAGTTTCCAACTGCGACCAACTCACCGGCTTCTTGCCGAGCACGCGTCTCGAGCTGTCTCCACGTCCAATGCCCAGTTCCATCCTGCCGCCGGAAATCAGATTTAGTGTTGCGAACAGGCTCGACGTTACCGTGAGATCGCGAACTGCTGGATTGGTAACGAGCGTGCCCAGCCGCATCCGCTGCGTGTTCGCAGCCATTAGAGTGAGCAACGGGTACGGGTCCATCCACAAAACGTGGGAGTCGAAGAGCCACCCGTATTGGAAACCCGCAGCTTCGGCCTGCCGTGTCAGGCCGAGAATGCGCTCGACCGAAATGTCTGGCTTTAGCGTAATACCAAACTGCATGGCCGGCCTCTTCTCATCACTTCCGGGAATTATGTGGAAGTGAAAGGCGGCAGTTTAGCATAGAATTCTTTTTACCTCAGCCGTGGTTTGAGGATTCGATGGGCTTTGACGCGATCATCGGCAGCGGATCGGTGGTGACTGCAACGGACACCTACGTCGCGGATGTCGCAATCGCGGATGGCAAGATCGTAGCGATCGGCAGAAACCTTCCCCGAGAGAATGCCACGAGGGTGCTGGACGCGTCAGGCAAATATGTTTTCCCCGGCGGCATCGATGTCCACACGCATCTGGATATGCCTTTCGGAGGTACCACCAGCGCCGACGATTTTGAAACTGGAACACGAGCCGCAGCATTCGGTGGAACCACCACGCTAATCGACTTCGCCATCCAATACAAAGGCCAGCCGTTAAGCAGAGCCTTCGACACATGGATGGACAAAGCCTCAAAGAAGGCCGTGTGCGACTATGCCTTTCACTGCATCGTTACCGATATCAGCAATGGTCAATTGCAGGAGATGAATGCCCTGGTGAGCGAAGGAGTGACCAGCTTCAAACTCTTCATGGCCTATCCCGGTGTCTTCATGCTCGACGACGCCAGCATTTTCCGGGCGCTGCAGACAACAGCAAAGAACGGCGGCCTCATTTGCATGCACGCCGAAAACGGAAGTGCGATCGACGTCATCGTGCAGCAGGCGCTGGCAGAAGGGAAGACGGCTCCAAAGTATCACGCTCTCACCCGGCCCACCACGGCGGAGGCTGAGGCCGTATCGCGCGCCATTGCGTTATCGGAGATGGCGGGGGCTCCGATCTACATCGTGCATTTAAGCTGCAATGAAGCTCTCGACAAAGTGCGGGAGGCTCGCGACCGCGGCCTTCCGGTCTATGCTGAAACCTGCCCGCAGTATTTGTATCTTTCGATCGAAAACTTTGACGTGCCCGATTTTGAAGGCGCGAAATATGTATTTACGCCGCCGCTTCGCGAAAAATGGCATCAGGAAAAACTTTGGAACGGCCTCAAGCGGGATCATCTACAGGTGGTCTCTACCGATCACTGTCCATTCTGTTTCAAGGAGCAGAAAGAACTCGGACGCGGCGATTTCACCAAGATTCCGAACGGCGGCCCAGGTGTTGAACATCGCATGAGTTTGATCTATTCCGGGGGCGTGGCTCAGGGACGTTTTAGTGTGAATCGGTTCGTCGAGCTCGTTTCCACGACTCCGGCAAAGCTTTTTGGTTTGTATCCGCGCAAGGGAACGATCGCAGTCGGCAGTGACGCTGATCTTGTGGTCTTCGATCCCAACCGCAAACACACGATCAGCGCCAAGACTCACCATATGCGCGTGGATTACTCGATGTTCGAAGGCATTCAAGTGACAGGTATGCCGGACGTCGTTCTCTCTCGCGGGTGTGTCGTGGTCGACGGAGAGAAGTTTCTAGGCCATGCTGGGCAGGGGGAATTTCTAAGGCGGTCCACCTATTCGCAAGTGAACGGCTAGTTCAAGGGATCTCGCCCTGCGTGCACGATTCTAGCGCAGAGCCAAAAAAAGAGCTTCCTTCCAACGTTTCGTGTCAATTCTCCAACACACTTTGGTTTTGCGTTCCGTGTGCAAAGCCGGCGCCCAAACCGTTCGGTTACGATCATCTGCTGCCACATCGAGACGATCAACAACAGTCATCCCTCGGGTCAATTCGCTTTGTGTCTCCACATCCACGTGGTGCTCACTCCACTCCGTTCCTACACTCGGATCGAGAGCAATGCACATCGCAACCGGATCAGGCAGACAAATTCCATCTTCTCCGGTCTGCACTTTGTACGCGTGGCGGGCGTGACTATTGCATTCGATGGCAAACCGGCCAAGCTTGCTGCCGAATCCTTGAATCAGTTCGATATCGGTCTGATTTATAACAGCTTCTGCGCGAGAGAGTTGCCAGCCAATCAGCTCAACGGGAAATCCGCTCAGCATGACGATGCGCGCAGCCTCTGGGTCCACCCAGATGTTGTATTCGGCTGCTGGCGTCACATTTCCTTCACAGCACGGAGCTCCTCCCATGACCACGCAGCGGCCGACTTTTGCGGCAATTGCCGGCTTCTTGGCCAGCGCGAGAGCCACATTAGTAAGCGGCCCCAGGGTGACAAGGACGAGTCCGGGGTTCGCTTCGACCGTTTCGATGATTGCGTCAACAGCGTGAAACTCTTCGGGCGAACGACGAGGCACCGGGTAATTGTGATCTCCAAGTCCGTCACGACCATGAAACCACGTGGCATTTGTATACGTGCGCAGCAGCGGCTTCTCCGCGCCAACATAGACCGGAACATTTTCCCCGCAAAGTCCAACGGTATAGAGCGCGTTGCGAGTGGCCTGCTGCACGTCAACATTCCCGGCCACCGTCGTGATCGCAGCCACGCAGACGTGGGAGGCTCGTAGCGCCATGATGAGAGCGACGGCATCATCGGACGCTGTATCGGTATCGATCAGAAATGTGCGCGGCACGCGCGTAGGATAGCAGACCCTCACACCCGGCTGAGGTCTGCGTGCATACTTGTCGGGTGGTCGAAAGAAGAGTACAGTTACACACTTTCCAGCCCCTACAACGTCTGAAGGAGAACCGATTGTTCGCACCATCAAGTCTGAGCATTGCGCTGTTGATGATGATTACGAGCGCTGTTTGCTGGGGGTCGTGGGCAAATACTTATAAAGGCGTAAAGGGCTACCGTTTCGAGCTTTTCTACTGGGACTATGCGATTGGCATCTTCCTGATCTCACTTGCACTTGCTTTCACGATGGGAAGCACGGGTCACGATTCCTCCAGCTTCCTGAACAATGTCCGCGCGGCGGACCCTTCGAACATCGTCAATGCGCTCATCGGAGGGGCGCTGTTCAACCTCGCCAATCTCTTGCTGGTGGCTGCCATCGACATGGCCGGGCTTGCCGTGGCCTTTCCCATTTCAATCGGCATCGCTCTGGTGGTTGGAGTTGTTCTGAGTTACGCGCTGCAGCCTAGGGGAAACCCCGCTTTCCTGGCGGTTGGCGTCGCGTGCGCCTTCCTCGCGGTCCTCTTGGATGGCAAGGCTTATGGGAGTCTCGCGGCCGCCGGGCGTTCCATCTCAAGAAAGAGTTTGATCACATGTGTCGTGTCGGGCATTCTAATGGGTCTCTGGGCCCCGTTTATGACGCATGCGATGACGCGCGGCAACACGTTAGGGCCTTACAGCGCTGCTGTATTCCTCACGCTCGGAGCATTGCTCTCTTGCTTTATCTGGAACATTTATTTTATGAAACATCCGCTGGTAGGAGAGCCCGTAAGTTTTAACGGCTTTTTCAGCGGGCCTGTCTCGGGCCATCTGCTGGGGTTCTTTGGCGGATGCATCTGGGGCGTGGGCACGGTTTTCAATCTGGTAGCCGCGAGCTTTACCGGCGTTGCGATTTCCTACGCGATCGGCCAAAGCGCTCCGATGGTTGCAGCGCTCTGGGGAATTCTAGCGTGGAGAGAATTTGAGAACTCCGGACCTCGAGCGAAAGCTTACCTTGCCCTGATGTTCGTCTTTTACGGTCTGGCAATCTTCCTGGTCGCTCGAGCGAACGGCTAGGCTCCGCCTATTTTCCTCTAACACGGCTCACAAACATCTGCAAAAATCGGTCGGCATCGGAAGCCATGCATACTCGTGCATTCGGTTTTAGTTCGATGACGCCCTCGATCTCGTAGTGGTCTCCATGCAGCACGTTGTTCTCGTTCGAGCCCATACGGTTCGCCACGGTTTCTCCGCGAGTAAACTCGCCTTTGGTTTCCACGTCGACATGCATATCTTTGAGCGTGCCCAGAGTCGGATCCAAAGCAATTCCCACCGCCAGCGGGTCATACATCGCGGCACCGGTGTATCCGCTCTTTTCGCTGCGGTTCAAATAGAAGTCGGCAATCTTAGCGATAAAGTCGCTCTGTGGCCCGTGGGAGGTCTGAAGCTCTGCAAGATATTTTCGCGTAATCAAAGTTCGCTCACCCACGTCGGAGCCGACCATCGTCACCATCCAGCCGGCGTTGAAGACAATTTGCGCAGCCTCAGGGTCGTTATAGACGTTCGCTTCCGCTGCTCCGTTGACGTTCCCGCCCGTGATCGAGCCGCCCATGATAACGATATCTTTTACAAGGAAAGCAATCGAAGGATCCTTCGAAACCGCAAGCGCAATATTGGTTAGCGGCCCGACCGGAATCAGCATAATCTCATGCGGATACTTGTGGACCATTTCAATGATGAGATCCGGGCCAAACCGGGGATCCGCTTTGCACTTCGACGGCGGCAGTTCAACATTGGCGAGGCCATTTTGTCCATGCCAGAACTGCGCTGTGATCAGCTTCTGATTCAGCGGATGTTGTGCTCCTCCCGCGACGGTAATATCGCAGCGTCCCGCCAGCGAAACGATTTTCAGCGCATTCTCCAATCCTTGCCGCGCGTCCACGTTGCCCGGCACAACGGTCAGTGCTTCGACCTTAAGCTCCGGAGAATTCAAGGCCAAAATAATGGCCATGGCATCATCGGTACCCGGATCGGTGTCGATAATCACTCGCTTGGGCGAGACTTGTGTAAACGCATTGGTCGCAAGAATAAGAAAGACGAGCGAAATCAGGATTGATGTAATCCGAACTTGCTTCACAGGAAGAAGTCCTTTCTGAATGCCAACGAGGTTTATAGCAGCATGCCCGCGATCGATGCCGACATCAGATTCGCCATCGTTCCCGCCAGCATCGCGCGGATTCCGAGTCGAGCCAGTTCGCTCTTCTTGTTCGGCGCAAGCGCTCCAATGCCGCCGATCTGGATTCCGATGGAGCTGAGATTGGCGAAGCCGCACAGCGCGAACGTGGCAATGGTGAATGAGCGCGGATCGAGCGCCGCTTTCATCGGTCCAAGCATGGAAAACGCCACCAGTTCATTCAGCACCATGCGTGTGCCGAGCAAAGTTCCAATCACCCCGCAGTCGTGCCAGGGAACGCCAATCACCCAGGCAACCGGAGCGAAGACAGCTCCGAAAATCTTTTCCAGACTTTCCGGAAACCAGGCCAACCAATGGTGAACTCCACCAAGAATGCCGTCCGCAAGCGCGATCAGAGCCAGGAACGCAATCAGCATGGCAGCGATGTTCAAAGCCATATGCAGGCCGTCGGTCGTTCCCCGGGCGACCGCGCCGAGTAGATTCTCTTCCTTCTCGGTTTGCTCTTCGCCTTCGGGCATGACAACTCGCCCGGCGGTTCTCGGCTGCTCGGTTTCAGGCACCAGCATCTTCGCCATTAGCAGAGTGCCGGGCGCGGTCATAATGACCGCGCTCAGGAGGTGTTTGGGTTCTATGCCAAATGCGATATAAGCCGCCATGATCCCGCCGGAGACATGAGCCATGCCGCTGGTCATCACGGTCATGAGTTCCGAGCGTGTCAGATCGGGCAGAAACGGCCGGATGGTTACCGGCGCTTCCGTTTGTCCCATGAAAATACTGGCCGCGATGTTGAGCGACTCCGCACCGCTGGCGCCCATCACCCGCGTCATGACCCAGGCGGCAATCTTAATGACGAACTGCATGACGCCGAAGTGATAGAGCACAGCGAAAAACGCGCAGATGAAAATGATGGTCGGCAGTACCTGAAAGGCAAAATAGAAGCCGAGATGGGAACCTTGCTTCCCGAGATCGCCGAAAACAAACTGCGAGCCGACATAAGAGTAGCTAAGCAAACGGCTGACGGCGTCGCCGGCTTTCTGAAAAACCCGCCGTCCGGCGTCGATTCTCAACACACATACGGCAAAGGCGAACTGCAAACCTAGGCCCCACGCCACAGTCTTCAGGCGAATGGCACGCCGATTGGTTGAAAAGGCATAGGCCAATCCGAGCATGGTCAAGAGGCCGAGGATTCCAGTAAAGCGTCCCATTCAGTTTTTCTCTCCGGTTTTTCCGATTACACGATGGATCAACGGTCTCTTCTCGCGCACGGGCAAATCAGCAATTTGATAGCTTGCTTCCAGTAGCTGCTGGGCGCGAGCCGCGCGCGTTTCTGCATTGTAGTGAATTGTCGCCAATGTCTCGCCCACGGAAACGGCATCCCCAACTTTCTTGTGAAGCACGATTCCCACCGCCGGATCGACGGAATCCTCCTTGCGTTCGCGGCCGCCTCCGAGAATCACACATGCGGTTCCAACCTGCTCGCACTGCAAAGATGCCAAATATCCGTTCTTCGGGCTGGAAACTATCGTTTTGTGACGAGCCTGCGGGAGCTTCTTTGCATCGTCAACTACTCGCGGATCGCCGCCCTGCAGTTCCACCATCTGACGAAACCGATCGAGCCCTTTGCCGGAAGCGATCAGTTTCTCGCTCTGTGTCTTTCCGTCCTCCACCTCGTCAGCCACTCCGCCTAGATGCAGCATCCATCCCGCAAGCTCGATGCAGAGTTGACGCAAATCTTCCGGTCCTTCCCCGCGCAGAACTTCCACCACTTCGACAACCTCAAGCGCATTGCCAATCATGCGGCCTAGTGGCTGATCCATGTCCGTGATGAGAGCAACCACCTTTTTGCCCATCCGCTCGCCGGTTTCCACCATCAGTTCCGCTAGGAAGGCGGCGTCTTTTTCACCTTTCATGAACGCCCCGGAGCCGGTCTTTACGTCGAGGACGAGCGCATCGATGCCCTCCGCAAGTTTCTTACTCATGATGGACGCGCAAATGAGATAAGGGCTTTCCACCGTGCCGGTCACGTCGCGCAATGCATAGAGCTTGCGATCGGCTGGAGCGATTTCAGCCGTTTGCCCAATCATGGCGCAACCACACGCCTCGAGTACGCGGCGAAATTGAGCGACAGGAAGATTGACGTTGAAGCCCGGGATCGCCTCAAGCTTGTCCAACGTTCCTCCGGTATGTCCGAGACCGCGGCCGCTGATCATAGGAACTGCTACACCCGCAGCGGCTGCAAGAGGTGCTAGCACAAGCGAAGTCTTGTCGCCCACACCGCCCGTTGAGTGCTTGTCAACTTTTCTTGCCGCTAGTGACGACAGATTAAGGACTTCCCCCGAGTGCAGCATGGCATCGGTCAGCGAAGCTGTTTCGGCGCGCGTCATGCCGCGCAAAACAACTGCCATCAGCCAGGCCGAAACCTGATAGTCGGGAATGTCACCGCGGGTGTACGAGTTTACGAGGTAGTCAATTTCATCCCGAGACAACTCGCCGCCGTCCCGCTTCTTACGGATCACATCAATGGCGCGAAAAGTCTGCGCTGAAGCAGAGGTTGGATTCACTGCAGGCGGAATCCTTCCGGAAGAAGTTCGGTAATATGAGCCTGCTTCGGCCCCTTGGTGCCTTGGAAGAAGATGGTTGCGTCGGGACCGAATTCGTAGATGACCTGGCGGCACGCGCCGCACGGCGAACAGGGCACGCCGTGGTCGTTAACTACAGAGACTGCGCGGATCTCGATCTTAGGACCGAGTTGCGCGACGGCCGAAAAAATCGCCGTGCGCTCGGCGCAGTTAGTCATTCCGTAGGAGGCGTTCTCCACATTACAACCGGAAAAGACTCTGCCGTTCGAGAGCAGGATGGCGGCCCCCACCCGGAATTTCGAATAGGGTGCGTGTGCGTTCTTCATGACTCGCTTGGCGGACCGCAGCAGTCTTGCCGGCACCTTGGCAGGCATCGTTTTCTTGCGCATAACGGAGAACATCTCGCGGCGAACGGAGAAATCGAGGGCCATTGTAAACCCTGACGAAGCAGTACAGTTCTTTTTATTGATTTCGATTTAAACAGTGCGGACAATCCAGAAGATAACGGCGTGTGTTTTGGCGGAGGAAGCTGAGCGCACGAGGGGAGTTGGCTGTGCTCAAACGCGGCTTGCGAAGTTTAAGTTGGCAAAGAGCGCCTGCAATTTTTCTTCATCCAGCTTTCCTTCGCGGCGAACGCCAGTGCAGATATCGAGTCCGAATGGACCAACTTGCTGCACTGCGTCCCGTACATTCTCCGGTGTCAGTCCACCGGCCAGAAAGAGTGGAATGTCGATCTGTTCTCGAATTTGACGACTCAACGTCCAATTATGCCTCCGCCCAGTGCCGCCCAGTTCTTTAATTGTGAGCTTAGGTTTCCCAGAGTCGAGCAGAATCGCGTCGACATGCGCTGCCACCGCGATCGCTTCCTCAATAGATTCCTCCCCGCTCACGTGCACGACCTGCACAATCGAGATCCCCAGCAGCGCCCGGCGCAGATCTTCGTAAGAACCTTGAATCAAGCGATCCACAATCTGGATTGTATTGGTGCGGCAGCGGCGCTGCTGGGCGATGATGCTTTCCGCATCTTGCTGTGCGGTGAGCAGGAACGTTCCGATCGGTGGAGGGACTGAGGCGGCGATTTCCGCAATCTGTTCTTCTGAGATCACACCGGGTCCGCTGGGCATGGCGGAAACCAGTCCAACTGCGGCGGCGCCGTGCTCAATGGCCATCCTGGCCTCGTCACGGCTTGAGATACAGCAGATTTTGACCCGCGGCCGCTTGCTTGCCCGCATCCTGAGATTATGCGACGTCCGGTGGACCAGGGGCCAGCCCAATCGGAATTGCTTTTGTTCTCGCTCGGAGCTAGCATATCCCCATTATTTTTCTCCGCCCGGCATCTTTAGCTTCGGCTTCACAACAGGCAAGTTCTTGCTTGATCTTTCGTTCTTGATTTTAAGGAGGATGTTATGGGCATCGCAGTGTCGCCGCAGATTCACCCGCAAGTCGCTGATTTCATCGATAAACCCCGCAAAATGTTGATCAACGGCAAATGGGTAAACTCCATTTCCGGCAAGACTTTTCCAACTTACAATCCTGCCACCGGCGAGATTCTCGCGCAGGTGGCGGAAGGTGATCGCGAAGATATTGAACAGGCGGTGAAGGCGGCACGCAAGGCCTTCGACCACGGCCCGTGGCGGCGGATGACAGCATCCGAGCGTGGACGCCTGATCTGGAAGCTCGCCGATTTACTCGAGGCGCATACCGAAGAGTTCGGCTATCTGGAAAGTCTCGACAACGGTAAGCCTCTCGCCATAGCGAAGGCAGCGGATGTTCCGTTGGCCGTAGATTTGTTTCGCTATATGGCCGGATGGGCTACAAAAATCGAGGGCAATACCATTCCGCTTTCCGTACCGTATACGCCCGGCGCGAAGTATCTCGCCTATACCGTGCGAGAGCCGGTGGGAGTCGCAGGACAGATCATCCCCTGGAACTTTCCCCTGCTGATGGCAGCATGGAAGCTGGGACCTGCGCTGGCTTGCGGCTGTACGGTCGTTTTGAAGCCAGCCGAGCAAACCCCGCTTTCGGCACTGCGTCTGGGCGAACTCATCATGGAAGCGGGGTTCCCCGAAGGAGTGGTAAACATCGTACCGGGTTATGGCGAGACCGCAGGCGCAGCGCTGGCCGCTCATCCAGATGTGGACAAAATCGCGTTCACCGGCTCCACCGAAGTTGGCAAGCTGATCGTGCACGCGGCGGCTGGCAACTTGAAGAAGGTGTCGCTGGAACTTGGCGGCAAGTCTCCGAACGTTGTGTTCAAGGATGCCGATCTTGAATCGGCTATCCCCGGCGCGGCGAGCGCGATCTTCTTCAATCAGGGCCAGTGTTGCTGCGCGGGATCGCGTCTCTACGTCGAGAAGCCGGTCTTCGACCGAGTCGTGGAAGGCGTCGCCGACTACGCAAAGAAAATCACTGTGGGCTCGGGTCTCGATCCGGAAACGCAGATGGGTCCGCTCGTTTCGCAAGAGCAGTTAAGTCGAGTCTGCGGTTATTTGGAGGCGGGATTCTCCGAGGGTGCCACCGCCTTGGTTGGCGGCCACAAGAAAGGTGACAAAGGCTATTTCGTGGAGCCCACGGTCCTGGTGAATACTCGTGAAGACATGAAGGTTGTGCAGGAGGAAATCTTCGGGCCGGTGGTCGCGGCCATGCCCTTCGACGATCCCGAGGAAATTCTGCCCCGCGCCAACGACAGCGAATACGGCCTGGCCGCCGCCGTCTGGACGCGCGATATCGGCAAGGCCCACCGCACCGCGGAATATCTACGGGCAGGTACGGTGTGGATCAACTGCTACAACATTTTCGACGCGGCGCTGCCATTCGGTGGCTACAAGCAATCCGGATGGGGCCGTGAGATGGGGCACGATGCCCTTACCCTGTACACTCAGACCAAGGCGATTTGCTCAAGAATAGCCTGAAATCGTCGGGGAAAAAATTAGGACGGCGGGTTGACCGCCGTCCTTTTTCTCTCTGCCGCTCTTCTCGGCTGGTCTATTTCTCCATCAAGAGCACTTTCTCTGCATCGTCAATCTCAGTTAACTTGACCTCAATCACTTCATTCATTGTGGTTTGAACATTGCGGCCGACGAAGCTGGCCTCGACGGGCAACTCACGGTGTCCGCGGTCAATCAGTACACACAACTGCACCCGCCGCGGTCTGCCGTGGGAAAACAGCGCGTCCATTGCCGCGCGCACCGTTCGCCCTGTGAACAGCACATCGTCAACCAGAACGATATTCTTGTCCTCAATCGAAAACCCGATCTCGCCTTCCTGGACAACCGGTTTTGGTCCAAGCGTTGAGAGATCGTCGCGATAGAAAGTGATATCCAGTGTTCCGACCGGAACCTCAGCATTCTCGATGCGGGTGATGATTTTGCCCAGGCGTTCCGCGATCGGTACGCCGCGGCGGCGAATTCCGATTAATCCGAGTCCGTTGATGCCGTCGTTCTTCTCAACAATTTCGTAAGCTAGACGCACCAAGGTGCGCTCAATTTCTGAGGCTGACATCAGTTGCGCTTTCTGGTGCAGCGCGGTCTTGCGCGGAGAAGGTTTCACGTTCATGGTTGAATGGGCCTCGCGGATATATGTTTGTTAACCAATGAGCTCACTTCACTTTAGTGGCAACCTGGCATATCTGCAAGGCAGCCCCAAAATCAGATGCCCGTTGGTTCCGTCGGAGTCATGTCTTCGGCAGGGGTATGGGTAAGACCTGCGAAGCCAAGGTTTTGGACCTTCACAGTCTGCGTCAGAACACCAGTATCATTTTGCAGAGTTTGCAGGGTGATCTCGTGAGGCGCGGCCAGGGTTCCTTCCGCCGGCAAAATTCCTATGCCCTGATTTCGCCCTCCGGCCTTGGCGCGGTAGAGTGCGGTGTCTGCGAGCTCAATGGCCTCTTCCGCGCAAATGGCCTCGTAAGCGCGCCGACTCCACGGGAAAGGAGCCCATCCTACAGAACAAGTCTTCCGCACATGAACCCCGTGTCCGAGATCAAAAGCCTCCGATGCCATGACATCGAGAATGCGATCACAGAACGCAGGCGTCCCGGAGGGGTCCGCAGAACGGGACATGATCAGGAATTCTTCTCCTCCCCAACGCACCAGAACATCGGACATGCGCACAACCCTGCTCAGACGCTCAGCCACCAACTGCAGCAGGCGATCACCCGCGGGATGACCATGCACATCGTTGACTTCCTTGAAGAAGTCCATGTCGACCATGAGAAATATCAGGTCGCGATGATCCATTTTCCGAATTTCGCTACCGCGAGCCCGCTCGTAGTTTCGCAACACCTGGCCCGCTTCCGCCGTCAGAATTTCTTCCAGGTAGCGCCGGTTCCACACACCTGTCAACGCATCCGTGTAAGAAATCTCCTGTAGTTCAAGGTTCTTGCGTTGTAGTTCCAGGCTGTGCCACCGGAGAGACTGTTCTTTACTCTCCAATTCGTCTTTCAACTTGCACATCTCATCAAGGTTATGGCGCGACAAACGCAGCAAGTGAAGCAATTCGCGGTCCATCCAATGCTGTTTGAGGAACACCAGTGTGCCCATCAAAACCATTGCTGCCGCGGTCAGCACAAGGCGGTAGGACCGCACACGTGGTGGGGCCTCTCCGCCGAACTCTGCCCAGGCCACCATAAGCGGCGTAGAAAATACCGCCAGCATCGCCAACCGCGTTGTCCACATACTGTGGTCCCGCTGGGGTACCTGGTCGGCAGGCCGGCCGGGCAAAGACCCGCGTGCCATGAAACCCACTGCCGCGAACCACGCCATGGCCGCGACCAACGGAACATCGTATAGGCTGCCGGTGTAGTACCGGTGAAAATCAATGGCTACACTAGCGAGAATCGAGCCCATACTGTAGAGCAATGCAGCTTTGAGAAACTGCCCATAGATTGTGCGCCAGGAGCCTTGGCTGCGCTTCCAGACGAGTCTGAGGCCCACAATCAGGACGATCTGTTCGCACGCATAGAGCACATCGAAACTACGTCCATACACGTCCTCGTTCGGCGCAACATACTGCCACGGAATCACGATGAACAGATACAGGTAAAGCCACCACGTTAGCAGCAGAAAGAAATCGACCGATCCCAGCCGCAAGGAATGTTTGTTCCGCAGCAGGTGCGGCTGCACCACCAATGCTGCCATCATAGGAACGATATGCAGGAAGAGAACTACATCTGCCACAAATGGGTTCGGCGCCTCCTGCCGCAGAAAGACCTCGAAGTAGGTCCAGAGAACCTGCGCGCAAAGCCACATTCCGCAACCCAACGCCATGAGAGCCCAAAAGAGCTGTTCTTTCTTATCGCGGGTTCTGGTGTTTGAGAGGATGGCAAGCGTTGCGCATAAAAGCAGGACACACTGCGTGAGATCACCGAAGGCGGTTAATCCAACGCCGCGCGCGGCCAACAGCGACACCACGGCGTGAACGCATACCACTGCGCACACGGTTCCCGTCCACTTGCTCGGTTGCCGCACGGAGATCAATCCCACTTTAAAAGTGTATGTTCGTGCCTCGGTCCTGCAGACATTACTGAGGTAATCGACGAAATAGCTGGAAATATCCTCAGAGGCAGGCTTTCTAGTCAATCTCGGCCGTGAACCGTTCAGCAAACCTGAAAACATCCTGGCTGGAGTTGTACAGGGGCACGGGCGCCACGCGGAACGTATCAGGCTCTCTCCAATCACCCAGGATCCCTTCCCCAGCCAGCCGTTCACATAATGCCTGCCCGTGGCGCAGAATTCGGATTGAAAGTTGTGACCCGCGCCGCTCTTTTTCTTGCGGAGTGACAATTGAGAAGCTCGAAGAAATTCTCTGATTCAGCAAGAACTCCAAATAACTGGTTAACAAAACACTCTTCCTCCGCAAGCGTTCGATGCTCGCTTCGTGGAAGATATCCATCGATGCTCGCAGGACAGCCATACTTACGATCGACGGATTGCTCAATTGCCAGCCATCAGCACCGGTCATCGCCCGAAAGCTCGGTCCCATCTGAAAACGTGACGCTTCGTCGTGCCCCCACCATCCCGCGAACCGTGGCAAATCCCAAGAGCGGGCGTGCCGCTCGTGAACAAAACAACCGGCAACGCATCCCGGCCCCCCATTCAGATATTTGTAGCTGCACCAAACGGCGAAGTCCGGATCCCACTCATGCAGTCTCAAATGCAAGTTGCCAGCCGCATGGGCCAGATCGAAACCGACCACGCAGCCCCGCGCATGACCAGCCCGCGTTATCCCCGCCATATCGAATGCTTGACCCGTCGCATAATTCACTCCTCCCAGCAAGATCAGTGCGATCTCATCCCCTGAACGCTCAATCAAAGACTCAATTTGCTCATCGCGAAGACAAGACTCGCCTGGGAGCGGAGTTAACTCGATCAGTGAAGTTGCAGGATCGAAGCCGTGGAAATGAATTTGCGACTTCACTGCGTATTGATCGGAAGGGAACGCACCCCGCTCTATAAGGATTTTGTGTCGTCCCGGCGTAGGACGGTAAAACGACACCATCATCAGGTGCAGATTCACCGTGAGTGAATTCATCACCACAACCTCGACGGGCTTCGCCCCTACCAGCGCTGCTGTCTGCTCTGTAAGCAGCCTGTGGTAGGGCATCCACGGATTTCTTGCGCGGAAATGAGCCTCTACGCCCAGTTGCGCCCAATCTTTAAGTTCCTGCTGAATATATGCGGCCGCAGCTTTGGGCTGCAGCCCGAGCGAGTGGCCACACAGGTATACGCACTTACCGCCCGCATGTTTAGGCAACAAGAACCGCTCGCGATAGTCCCTGAGAGGATCGCATTCATCCATCGCAACGGCAAAATCCTTGCCCGATTGAAACTGGACGTCGGTCACGGCCGCAGCTCCAAAGACGTGAGATCGCAACGAATCAACTTCTCCGCCAGATCCCAGTCGAGATCCTCCACGCGATCAATAGCTTCGCAAAGTTGAGCCAGCATCCGGTCCTGAACCGCGCCGCGCGTCAGGGCAACGGAGTAGGGAATGCGATGAAACGTCACCATCGCATACTTCGGCACGAAGAGTTGAGGATATTTTGCTTCCAGCGCCAATTCCACTTTCTTTCGAAACAAAAACCGCGCGTCCGCGACTCGATCGCGCATCTCCGTAAAATTTTCAATTGCCATGTCCGCGATTGCGTCGGTATTGACCTTACGCTCCTTCTCGAACTCAGCGAACACTCGCGGCCAGTCTGCTCCGTGCCGGTCGAGCAACTCGACCAGACAGGTACAGTCCTCAAGTCCGCAGTTCAAACCCTGCCCGAAGAAAGGAACGATGGCATGAGCAGCGTCCCCCAGAAGCAGAGATCCTCCTTCCAGATGCCAGGGGGAGCACTTGATCGTGACCATTGCGCCCGTGGGGTTAGTAAAGTAGTTGTCCGCCAATTCCGGCATCAGCCGAAGAGCGTCAGGGAATCGATCCTCAAAGAACCGAACCACATTCGAACGCGTGCTCACGCTCGCGAAACTGGCTGCCCCCTCAAACGGAAGAAACAGAATGCAAGCGAAAGTGCCGTCGATATTGGGCAACGCGATCAGCATATGATTGCCCCTCGGCCAGATGTGAAGAGCGTTCGTCTCCAGCAGATGCTTGCCGTTAGCCCCAGCAGGAATCGTCAACTCCTTATAGCCGTAATCGAGGTACTGTTGGGAAAAGTTGAAACGGTTTAGCTTGAGCATCTCTGTCCGAATCGCTGATGCGGAACCGTCGCAGCCGATCACAACGCCGGTGTCTCGGTTCACCACTCTACTAGTGTTTTCATCGCGGAATCGAACAGCGCCGGTCTTCAGGTCGTATCCCATGCAGCGTTGGTTGAAGTGAATAGCCACACTCTGTTCCTCAGCGGCATTCATGAGAGCGACGTTCAGCTCCCCGCGCGAAATCGAGTTGATGACCTCCGTTTCATCTTTCCCATAAGGCTGAAAAGTGAGTTCACCGGCAATCGAATGCATCATCCGGCCCTTCATCGGGACAATGATGCTTCGCATCCGCTCCCACAGCCCGGCCTGCTGCAATGCGTGAATGCCACGAGTCGAGAGAGCGAGATTGATCGAGCGGCCCGCACTCGTGCGCACCCTCCGCATGTCCGGACGCCGCTCGTAGAGTTCCACCGCGAATCCGCGTTGCCTCAGAAGAATGGCGAGAAGGGGACCAGTCAAGCCGGCGCCGATCAGCGTCACTTTCTCAGGGCACGATTTCATACCAGATGAATACAGGATCTTCGATGAACAAGCGAAAGGCAACGCCTTACTCGGTCAGCAACGTCCTCGCCTCCCACAATTCCGGGAAGAACTTCTTGTCGAGTGTCAGCTTCAAATAAGACGCTCCCGCACTTCCCCCAGTCCCCATGCGGATGCCGATGATGCGCTCGACCAGTTGAATGTGGCGCAACCGCCAACTCACCACCAGTTCGTCGAATTCTGTGAGCCGCTCGCACACATCGATCCAGTCGCGATGATGGTGCTCATCCTTATAAAGTGCGTGCACCGCCCGGGCACGGGCTTGGAATCGTTCCCGTTCGGTCGAGCCCTCGTGGGCGGGCGGCAGCATGCCCATCGCCTGTAATGCCCCAAAGAACACGTCGCGCAGCGAGGGCTCCTCCAACCGGCGCTTCAGACTTGCGTAAGCCTCCGGAGTGGGTCTGTGATAGCGGAGCATTTTCTCGTCCTTCAAGCCGCACAGGAATTCAATCTCTCGAAATTGCTCGGACTGAAATCCGCTGGCTGGCTCCAGCAGACCACGAAACGCAAGAAAATGCGTAGGCAGCATCGTTTCCAGAATCGTGAACTGCTCCACCAGCACCCGCGTGATCTCCGTACACCGGCGGAGCAGCCGCGCTGCTTCGTAAACTTCGTCATGCGATTGTGACGCGGCGCCAGCTCTTCGCAAGTTTGCGACCACGGCATCAAGATCGTGCAGCAATTCCTTGAACCACAGTTCGTAGGTCTGATGCACAAGGATGAATAACAGCTCGTCGTGATGGGGTGGCGAAGACTGTGGCTGCTGCAACTCGAGCAATTCCGGAACTCTTAGATACGAGCTGTACGTCAACTGCCCCGGCTCGGGCGCAATCGGCGAAGAGCCGAGAACTCTCTTATCCGCGGCCTCTGGCGACTCGGCTTCAAGTTTCAGGAACCGCGTTGCATTCCCGCTCAGCAATTTAGCCTTGGTATGCTGCGGTAAATTGCTTTGTCGAATGAGCGAGCCCACGCGTTCTTCGCCCAGAGGAAAAGGATAGTCCGAGCCGAGCATCACCTGATCCGCTCCCATTGTTCCCACTAGGAATTGCAGCGCGCGCTGGTCGAACACGGCAGAGTCTGTGTAGAAGCGGTTGAGATAGTGGCTCGGCGGGTGTTGGCAGTCACCACGCGCGACCGGCTGATGATGCCAGGCATTTTCCAGCCGCCCGAGCAAGAATGCGAAACTTCCGCCGCCATGCGCGAAACAAATTCGCAGTGAGCTCGGCAGCCGGTCCAATGCGCCACTCAAAATCAGTGCCACCACCGACAGCTGTGTCTCCGCCGGCATGCCCACCGTCCACGGCATCATGTATTTCGGCATCCGGTCCCGCGCAAACATTTCCCATGGATGGACGAGCACCGCAGCGCCCTCATCGGCGCAGTGATGCAAGAAAGTGACGACCCCGGGATCATCGAGATTCTTACTTCCTATGTGATTACCAATTTGCACACCTACATGTCCGGCCTGCATGCACCGGCTGAGCTCCTTACAAGCAGAGTCAACATCCTGTAGCGGGACTTGGCAAAAAGACTTCAACCTGCTTTTTCCTCGGCTGCAAAGTTCAAGCGCCGCGTCGTTGAACAATTGCGCACAGTCAAGCGCGTGTTCCACCGGACGCTCATACGCAAACAGCACCGGCGTGGCAGAGATAATCTGCAGGTCAACACCATCCCGATCCATTTCCTGCAGCCGGACGTCCGGATCCCAACATGCCGAGCAAATATGGCGGAAGAATCGATCTCCCACCATAATGTCCGCCTTCCCCGGCTCGGTATGTTTGATCCAAGGCCAGTTCGGCGTGCTATAGCGCGCCGCGAGGTCAGGCCATGAGCTTGGGAAAAAGTGATTATGAATGTCGATGACTTGCATTCTTTACTTACCCGGATGAATCCTGCCGCAATGCTTGCATTTGCGTCGACTCTCGTTGCTGTAGAACTGTTCAAATAGAGGCGGCAAATCTTTGACAATGCTCTTCAGCTTTAGTTCCGCCCGATAAATCAGCTGATGGCAGTTCGGGCAGTACCATTCGAATGCGTCCAGTGATCCCTCCGGGCGCGGCACCTCGATGACGACTCCGATCGTCTCTGCCGCCCGCTGTGGTGAATGGCGCATGTGCTTCGGCAAAAGAAATATCTCGCCTTCTTTGACCGGTATTTCCAGCGGCGGCTTTCCGGGCGTTTCCATGATGCGGAGAACAATCGTGCCCTTTAGTTGGTAGAAGAACTCCTCTGTGGGATCGTCGTGATAGTCGCGCCGCTGATTTGGCCCGCCCACCACCGTCACCATCATTTCGCCATCTTCCCAAACTTGAGCGTTTCCGACCGGAGGCTTGAGCTTCTCTTTGTTCTCGTCGATCCACGACTGAAAGTTGAACGCTTTCAGAGTTTTTATAGATGCCATTGTGTCTCCTATTACTGTGGCTTGTAAGCCATGGCCTTGATCTCGATCAGCAGGTGCGGATGCGGCAACTGGTGCACCGCCACGGTCGTTCTTGCTGGACCGTCGTATCCGAAGAACTCGCCATACACCTCGTTATAGCCGGCGAAATCATTCATGTTCACGAGATACGCGGAAATTTCGACCACGTCTTGCAGCCCTGCTCCCGCGCTCTGCAAAATGTCGCGAATGTTTTCGATCACCGCGCGCGTTTGCTCGCGTATGTCAAGCCTCGTGGCCCCGAGTGGATCGACTTCGGCGCCTGCAATCGTGTTGTCGGAACGGCGTGCGCTTGCCCCGGAGACGAACAAGAAGTCACCCGCCCGTTTAACGTGCGGATACTTGCCGCGCGGCGTCGCTTTCCCTTTGACGACTTTGCTCTCCGTCGTGCTCATCTTGTCCCGGTCGGCCGATCTCGCCGCGGCTGCATTCGCGTGCAACTGTAAAGCTCAGAGCCGAATGCAAATATTATTCAGCTCCGAATAGAAATTGAGTGAATGCATCCCGCCTTCGCGGCCAATGCCAGAAAGTCCAGCACCCCCAAATGGCGTTCGCAGATCGCGCAAGAACCAGCAATTCACCCACGTGATGCCCACATTCATTTGCTGCGCTACACGATGACCGCGCTTCAAATCGCTGGTCCAGATCGAAGCCGCGAGGCCGTATTTGGTATCGTTGGCCATAGAGACGGCTTCCTCTTCAGAATCGAACGGCGCGATGTGACACACGGGACCAAAGATTTCTTCCTTCACGCAGCGAGCCGTCTCAGGCAGTCCAGTATAGATGGTTGGCTGCACGTAGAAGCCGTGATCCCGATCGTCGCCAAATTTCGGAACTCCTCCGCCAGTAACCACCGTCGCCCCTTCTTCCCGCGCCAATCGGAAGTAGGAGAGCACTTTGTCGCGATGTTGCGCAGAAATCAGCGGTCCCAGGTTCGTCTCTTCGTCGTTCGGCCAGCCCGAATGCAGGCGCTCCGCTTTCCGTTTCAGCGCCTCCACAAATGCGCTGAAAATTCTCCGTTCCACATATGCTCGCTCTGCACACAAGCAGACTTGCCCCGTATTGAGGAACACCGCGTCGGATAATCCGCTGATGGTCTCTTCAAAATTGCAATCCGCGAATACGATTGCCGCGTTCTTTCCACCCAGTTCAAACGAAATTGGTTTCACCGTGGGCGCGACCGCTTTCATGATGGCAGCTCCAGTTTTTGATTCTCCCGTAAATGTGATCGCGTCCACGTCAGGATGTTGAGTGAGAAACTCTCCCGCAGACCCCGGCCCAAATCCATGAACCACGTTATAAACGCCATGCGGAATTCCGGCGTCCTGCATCGCCTCGGAAAGAAGCGTTGCCGTCGCCGGAGTTTCTTCCGAAGGCTTGACGACCACGGTATTCCCGCAAGCTAGCGCGGGCGCGACTTTCCAGGTGAGCAGCAGGAGCGGCAAATTCCACGGCGTGACAATACCGACGACTCCCAGCGGTTTGCGCACCGCATAGTTCAGGGCATTTGCCCCGTCGAGTGTTTCCGTCTGAAACGATTCCAGTCCGGCCATCTTCACTAAGTCGGCAAAGACGCGGAAATTTGCCGCCGCGCGAGGGATGTCGAGATTTGAAGCCAGGGAAACTGGCTTTCCCGTATCAGCGACTTCGGCTTGAACGAAGCAATCGAATCGCTTCTCGATCGCATCCGCAACCTTGTGCAATCGCGCCGCCCGCTCGCGGACTGCGAGCCGTCCCCACTCCCCATGCAACGCCAGCCGAGCGGCATGCACGGCCCCACCCACTTGAGCTTCGTCGGCTGCCGTCACTTTCGCAATCGTCGTCCCGTCCGCCGGATTTATATCCGCGAACTCTTGTTTCCCGGGCACGAAACTGCCGTCAATGTAATTTTGAATTAACTTCACGAGATCCCCGGCGGGCTTTCGCAATCGTAGCAGCCAGGCGGAAACGAGGCAATGTGAGTGGCAGTTAACCGCGTCTTTGCTGCAGGTACCGCTGCAACGCGTCTCGCCAGGAAGGCATTTCAATTCCTAGAGCTCGCATACGAGAAGGTGACAATACGGAATACGCCGGTCGCGGCGCAGGCCGCGCCATCTGCGCACTGCTCACCGGCCGAACACTTGTCGTAAGCCCCGCGCTCCGGACGATCTCTTGCGCAAACTCAAACCAGGTGCACTCTCCCGCGTTGGTGACGTGCACGATCCCGTTTGCGTTCTGCCTGCACAACTGAATGAGCCCCCGTGCGAGGTCGATCACGTATGTGGGACAGCCACGCTGGTCGTTGACCACATCAAGCGCCGGACGACTTGCCGCGAGCTTCAAGATCGTGTCGGGGAAACATGTTCCACCGACACCAAACAGCCACGACGTCCTCACGATGCAGCAACCCGGCATCCACTCGAGAAGTTTGATCTCCGCCTCAGCCTTGGTTCGTCCGTATATACTCTGCGGATTCCGGGAGTCGCCGGTCTCATAGGGAGTGGTCTTCTTTCCATCGAATACATAATCGGAACTTAAGAAGAGAAGCCGCGCTCCAGCTTCCCGCCCCGCAACCGCGACATTCACCGCACCATCGCGGTTCACCGCGAAAGCCAAATCCGGATTGCTCTCACAGCCATCCACATCCGTGTATGCTGCGGACAACACGACCCATTCCGGATTTGTCTCCCGCACCAGTTGCTGCACGCGCTTCGCGTCGCGGATATCTGCATCTCGCGAGCCGAGTCCAATGACCGCATCCTTGCTCCACTCACGCATGAGCGCCTGGCCGAGCAGTCCGGACGCTCCAAAGATTGTGACTCTCATTGATCTATTCGAACCGATCTACTCAAAACTCTCGGCGTCGGACAATGTCAGGCCTCGCCGATCTTTCGCCGATACGATCGGCTCAACGTCCAGTTCCCAATTGATCTTCAGTTGAGGGTCATTCCAGGCTAGTGTTCGCTCATGCTCTGGCGCGTAAAAATCGGTCGCCTTGTAAAGGACGTGAGCTTTCTCCGATAGAACTCGGAATCCGTGTGCAAAGCCCACCGGGATCCACAACATTCGATGGTTCTCACCTGACAATCGCACGGCTTCCCAGCGCCCAAAGTTCGCAGAACCTCGGCGCATGTCGACGGCAACATCCAGAATTTCACCTTCCACTACCCGTACCAGTTTTCCTTGCGGGTGCTTCACCTGATAATGCAGGCCTCTTAGAACATTGCGGGAAGAGCAGGAATGATTATCCTGTACGAACCTTTCGCTAATTCCCGCATCTGCCATGGTTCGCTGGTTGTAGCTCTCGAAGAAAAAACCGCGCTCATCTCCAAACACCCGCGGTTCCAGCACAAACACCCCGGGAAGGGAAGTCAAGACTTTGTTCACGGCATTCATGGCAGGGCAAGTCCCCGAAACCGGATTGATCAGAACACTTTCTCTCGCAAGAGCTGAAGCAAGTATGTGCCGTAGCTATTATTCTTCATCGAGTTTCCGACCTTCTCTACCTGTTCCGCCGTAACGTAACCTGAACGGAGCGCAATCTCTTCGGGGCAAGCCACCATCAGCCCCTGCCTCTTCTCGATCGCCTGAATGTAGAGCGATGCCTCCATCAACGACTCATGGGTTCCGGTGTCGAGCCAGGCCATTCCTCGGCCCATTACAACCACCTCCAACTGGCCGCGCTCCAGATATGACTTGTTCACGTCGGTGATCTCCAGTTCGCCCCGCGCACTGGGCCGCAACGACTTCGCGATCTTCACGACCTGATCATCGTAAAAATAAAGTCCGGTTACCGCGTATCGCGATTTCGGTTGCCGAGGCTTTTCTTCAATGCTGAGAGCCCGGCCGGCTCCGTCGAATTCCACCACCCCGTATCTTTCGGGATCATGCACTGGATACGCAAACACGCGCGCGCCCTTCGTTTTGCTCGCGGCCTCCCGAAGGTCTTTCCCCAGGTCATGCCCGTAAAAAATATTGTCGCCCAACACCAGGGCGCAGGCACTGTTTCCCAGAAAAGTCTCGCCCACTAAAAAAGCCTGCGCGATTCCTTCCGGCTTAGGCTGAACCTTGTATTGCAAGTGGATCCCAAACTGGCTTCCGTCCCCCAGCAAGGCTTGAAACTTGGGCACGTCCTCTGGCGTACTGATAAGGAGGATGTCGCGAATGCCCGCCAACATCAGCGTGCACAGCGGGTAATAAATCATGGGCTTGTTGTAGACCGGAAGCAAGCTTTTGCCCATGGCGTGGGTCACGGGATACAAACGCGTACCCGATCCTCCGGCCAGAATAATTCCTTTATAGGTCGTGCTGGTTGATGTTTGCATTTTGCGAATTACTTGCGAGGCACTGAAGAAGAATATTGCGTTTCAATCCATTTGCGATAGCTGCCGCTGGTAACCCCGCGGACCCACTCGTCGTTTTCCAGATACCATTTCACCGTTTTGCGAATGCCGCTGTCGAAGGTTTCCTTGGGACGCCAACCGAGCTCCCTTTCAATCTTACGTGCGTCCATTGCATAACGCCGGTCGTGTCCGGGACGATCCGTGACAAAGGTGATCAGACTGCGGCGGGAAGACGCAAGCTTCCCGGCCATCTCGTCGACAATATCGCAAATCGTCTCGACGATCTCGAGGTTGCGCTTCTCGTTCCAGCCGCCAATATTATAAGTTTGTCCCACTCGCCCTCGTTGCAAAACCGTGGCTATCGCATCGCAATGATCCCCCACGTAAAGCCAGTCCCGAACGTTCTGACCATCTCCATAGACCGGCAGCGGCTTACCGTTGAGAGCGTTGAATATCATCAAAGGTATTAGTTTTTCTGGAAATTGAAAGCGCCCATAGTTGTTGGAGCAATTCGTGGTCAGCGTGGGCAAATCGTAAGTGTGTTTATAAGCGCGCACCAGGTGATCGGAGGCCGCCTTCGACGCAGCGTACGGACTGTTCGGAGCGTAAGGAGTGGTCTCGGAAAAAGGAGGATCCGCTGGCCCCAGCGAGCCGTAGACCTCGTCTGTGGAGACGTGAAGAAAACGAAAGTCCACTCGATCCTTCGCATTCAGCTTTTCCCAGTAGGCGCGCGTCTCTTCCAGCAGGGCGAAAGTTCCATCGATATTTGTACGGATGAAATCTTCGGGTCCTCTTATCGAGCGGTCGACATGGCTTTCGGCCGCAGAATGCACCACCGAGCGTGGCTTTCGCCGATCGAACAGGCTGCGCAACACTGACCGGTCCGCAATATCCCCCTCCACGAACTCGTACCGCCGGTCATGTGCAACGGATGCTAGATTGTGAAGGTTACCTGCATAAGTGAGCTTGTCCAAGTTCAGGACAGCAGCCACTTCGCGCTCCATCCAACGCAGGATGAAGTTGGATCCGATGAAACCTGCTCCGCCGGTGACGAGGATCGTGTTATCCATGAGTGGCAATGCCGCTGAATTGTGTGGCACACTGCGTTTTCAAAGTGTCGGCCTCAAAGTGGACGTTCCATTGTAAACAAAAAGGACGGGAAAGATCCCGTCCTGATGGATTTCCACTTGCCCGGTCGACATAGATTCTCTCCTCCAGGCAGGAGAGGCCGCGAAACGCCATTCGCGACCAGTATCAGTGGAGCACGATTGCTGCGGAGATTGAACGAGTTTATTTCGAAATGATGGGCTGGAATTCGACAGAGCGTGCAGCCAGAAAACCGAGCGGACGCGTGGCAGCGCCGGCGCAGGGTTCGCGACAGAAGGCCGCCGTGCACCATGGCGATCCCCGCCAGGCAGAGTGGCTTGCCGGGGGTCAGCCCAGCCACTCCTGACGCGTAGATAAGCTCGCAAAGTTTCAGGCGTCTCATAATGTCAATTTGAAAACTCTTGGCAGCGCCTGTATAAATCTGAGGACGGAACTTCGTGCCTGACGCCCCACCCAATCCCGGCCGCAATCTACGCCGTCGCCCCCCCACACTTGTAGCGGCTGGCCTGCTTCTCGCGGCTCTCGCACTGGTCGTCCTTTATACGACGCGCGGAGCGTTCCTGAGTCCATTAGCATTGGTAGTCGTCGCTGCCATCGGCTTAGCCGCATTGCTCTTGCAACTTCGCCTCCGACCGGACCTTTCTTCTTCAATTCGAGGTCCGCTTTGGCTCAACGGGCTTGGTGTGGTCTTCGCTTTGGGGGCGGTGTTCGCGGACTTTCTTCATCTCAACGCGGCACTGGTGCCGATTGCCGCACTTGCTGCCGTCGTGTCTTTTGCGGTAAGCGGCATCATCGTCCTCAGCGCTCTGCGCAAAAAGCGGGTCTGAAGAAAGGCTTCGGCCTTCCGGCTTCAGCACGCCTTCGTTGTCGAAGGCATACTCTGGTTTTTCGGCTGGAATCTGAGAACAAGAAACGCTAAATGCCCCGAAGGCCGAGAGCTAGGGCCGGAAGCCTGCAGTTACGGCTTAAACTCCACCGCGACCGTCGTCTCCGTTACTACCGGTTGGCCGTCCACGCGGTAAGGTTCGAATCGCCACCACCGCAGCGCATCCATGGCGGCCTGCGCCAGGATCTCGGGGCCGTTCAGGGCGCGCACGTCTACCACCGAGCCGTCGCGTCCGACGATGACATCCAGCACGATTACTCCATGCAGCTTTCCCGGCCGCGCGGCTGCGGGATAGTCGGGATCCACCCGGTGCGTCACTCGCTTCTCCATCACATCGGCGGGAACGTGAGCTTGAGGCTGGGTTGTAGTGTCGTCTTTCAGCAGTCCGGACTCCAGATTTTCCCACCCGCGATTCCAGTGCCACCACAGAACGACCAACAAGATTGCGGCAGCCACGGACAAGAAGACCCATCCCGGGCCACGGCCCTTGCGCGCAGGAGGCCGCCCACCGGCTGAGCCTCGACCTTCCGAAATTTTCTCCATCGGAAGCTTCGTATACTGCCCCGGCTCCGGCTCTGCTTTTGTCTCTTGTGTCCAACCGAGTATTGACGCCTGCTGCTCCTCCGTCAGCCCGATAAACTCCATCCCGCACCGGAGCTTGTCGTGATACCGCACCAGCGCTCGCATGCGCAGCGAGGCCGCGGGCAAGGGTAGCTGAATCTCCACTCCCACCGACTCACCCGGCAGCAATTCTCCCGCCATTACGGCACCCACCCCAAACACGCCCAAGTTCTCCGACCGCCCGGGAACAGTATCCGGAATTCCTGAACGCAGCACCGTCACATCCAGCGGGGCGTGCACGCGGTATCGCAAGCCGCGCCGCCGCCGCGACGGTTGATCCGGCCCTTGTGCTTTTGCGCCTGCTTCCATCTCAAAAATATAATCCACCACGGAGTCACCCTTCGACTGTCGCTCAGGGAAGGCTCTGTCACGGAGGAGAACACGTCAAAAAGGTTTGTCCTTGTCTCCGTACTTCCGTGGTAAATCGGTCCTTACTTGTCGCGAGCCCACAACTCGACAATCTCGCTGCCATTGGCCAGGAGCACCACGCTGGCCATGCCAATGAAGAGCCCATGCTCTACCACTCCCGGCATGTCGCTAAGCTGTCGCGCCAGGCTATCAGGATCCGGGATCTGTCCGAAGCGGCAATCTAGGATGTGATTGTTCTCGTCGGTTAAGAACGGCTTCCCGCCGGTGTCTCGACGCAACTCGACTGCTGCGCCCAGTGCCTCAATCCTTTTCGCCACTAGCGCCTGCGCGAACTTGACCACTTCCACCGGCAGCGGAAACTTTCCCAGCACCGGAACTCTCTTCGTTGCGTCGGCAACGATTACAAGCTGGCGGGTTGCCGAAGCCACAATCTTTTCCCGGAGCAGTGCCCCGCCGCCACCTTTAATTAAACGCAATTGCGGATCGACCTCATCCGCGCCATCGACAGTCACATCGATCTGCTGACATTCATCCAGCGTGGTGAGCGGAATTTCCAGGCTCTCGGCCTGCTCGCGCGAGCGATCCGAGCTAGGAATGCCGAGTATCCGCAGACCGTTCTTCACCTGCTCGCCCAGCAGTTGAATGAAATATGCGGCCGTCGATCCTGTACCCAAACCGACTACTTGACCATCTTTGACGAACCGCAGGCTGGAGCGTGCCGCCGCTTCTTTTTCCTGATCGTTGGCCATAGTGTTTCTTGGTGTTGGAACCGCTGGAGCGCGCTGCCGACCGTGCCGCTTGCCTAACCTAAACTCTTCTCCACGTAAACCAAATACCCAGCCAATGCCAGTCCGAACAAAACTGTCAGAATCGTAACCAGATCCACAATAAATCCCGCAGGCTCAAACCTTCCCTCATCGAGTTGCGCTCGCGTTCTTCGATAGCGCATCAGACCTGCCACCACCATCGCGACACCTGCAAGAATTGAGCTTGTCCCCATCCAAACCGAGAACCCCGTTGCCTTGGACACTTGGCCCTGAAATGCCGTCAACTGCCGCATAGCGACGGCAAACCGCCCAATCGCGAAACCGAATACCACAATCGCAACACTGGTGCGCACCCACGCCAGAAACGTGCGTTCATTGGCTAAATGGTCACGGGCTCGGTTGGAATTTTCCACTTGGCTTCCGATGACGATCACAATCACAACGACGATGACGGCAGCATTATTCCACAGCCTTCGCCACCAGTGCTCCCACTCCCGCAATATTCTTGACCAATTCCTCAGGTACGCCGTGCCGTTGTTGCAAGTACTCAGGACTCGTATAGTAGACCCATACCTTGCCTTTCTCGTCCTCTGACACCAGGGCCTTCAGTGGCAGATCGATGGCCGCTGCTGGCGCGGCGAGCATTACCGGCGTTCCGCCTTTCGGACTGCCAAAAATCAGAACCTTCGTCGGACGCATCTTCATCCCAACTTTCGCTGCCTCGCCGCTATGGTCGATCAGAGCGAATAACTTCAAGCCCCGCTCGGCAAGAATGGATTCGAGACGCTGCACGGTTTCATCCACCGTGTGCCGGCTTGCAACCTGCATCAGACCGTTTCCTTCCATAATCTCACTCCTATTACCTCAGCAGTGTGCCCCAATCATCTTGCCCAGAATTTCTTTCAATATTTTCGCCGCCACGGTTGCTGTCGTTCCCGACACATCCTGCTCCGGATTGAACTCAACGATATCAGCCCCAACAACAGTTCCCTCAATCGCATGCAAATGAGCGATCGCTTCCCGCACCGTCATGCCGCCCGGCTCGCGATGCGAGATTCCGGGCGCAAAAGCCGGATCGAGCACGTCCATGTCGAACGAAATATAAGTCAGACCGTGAATGTTCAGCTGGTCATAGGCGGGAAGTCCCGACATAGGGACGATCTCCACGCCGAATTTTTCCGCCTGCTCACGCTGGTGCCGGTTCAAGGTGCGGATTCCAATTTGCACCAGTCGCTTCGCCAATCGCTCCTCCATGATGCGCGCGAAGGGGCAGGCATGTGAGACCCGGCTGCCCTCGAACTCGTCGTACAGATCCGGATGGGCATCGAAATGGACGATCGTCAGTTCGGGATAGTGTCGCGCAAACGCCTTCAGGATGGGGTACGTAACTGAATGGTCGCCTCCGAGCGAGACCGGCTGCTCGGCTTTCTCCAGCAACTCCGAAACCGCACGCTCAATCTCTGCGAAATCGTCGGCGACCTTATCCCGCGAATCGCTCAAGTGCAAGTCGCCCGCGTCCGCAAACGCACTGGCAGCGCCCACGTCCACGCCCAGCTCCGACCATTTGTTCGAAGCATCGCTGCGCCAGGCCTCGCGGATCTTTACCGGGGCTCCCGCAGGCCCGCGCAGATACGACGAGTTAACATCCAGCGGTATTCCCAGAAGAGTCGGCATGCGTTTCCATCGCTCCCGCCACAGACGACCCAGTCTACATTGCTTTCCACTTAAGCCTCTCCTACAGGAAAAACCCTAGAAGGTTGGCAATCTGTGGAAATTTATTAACCCGCCGTTAACGTTTGTTCAAATCGTTGAAGATTTTGCTCACTGCTCTGGGCATATTGCTCGGCCGCTAACCGTTGCATTTGTGGATTTCTTTTCATATGGAATTCACAATCGTGTCGGCATGTGGCCTGGTCCAACCTTCGAAGTGCGAAAAGGCCAGCCTCTTTCCATCAAATGGTCCAACCAACTGCCCACCAAACACTTCCTTCCCATCGACTACACCATCCACGGCTCCGAGGAAAACGTTCCTGAAGTCCGCACCGTGACGCACGTTCACGGCGCTCAAGTCCTGCCGGAGAGTGACGGCTACCCCGACTCCTGGTTCACCTCCGATGGCAAAACCGGCTCCGTCGCGGGCGCCAATCCCACCCACCACCCGAACGAGCAGTCCTCCCGCATGCTCTGGTATCACGATCATGCTCTCGGCATCACTCGTCTCAATGTCTATGCCGGATTGGCCGACTTCTACGTGATTCGCGACGATCAGGAAGACGCCCTCAACCTTCCCAGTGGTCCCTACGAAATCCCGCTCATGATCCAGGACCGAAGTTTCGGAGTTGATGGCTCGCTGCTCTACCCCCCCGGCCAAGAACGGCACCCACCCCCTGTGGATGCAGGAATTTTTCGGCGACACAATCTGCGTGAACGGCAAAGCCGCACCCTTCCTCGAAGTCGAGCCCCGCAAATACCGCTTTCGCATGGTGAACGGTTCGAACTCCCGTTTTTTTCACCTGACGCTGGTTCCCGCCGATGCCGCTGGCAAGCCCAATGGCAAGCCCGTGGACGCTCCGCCCTTTCGTCAAATTGGAACCGATGGCGGTTTGCTGCCCGCCCCATTAAGCATGCATTACTTGATCTTCTCGCCAGGCGAACGCTTCGACCTCATTATCGATTTCTCTGAGCACAAAGGAGAGAACCTCGCCCTCATCAATGACGCGCCCGCTCCCTACGCACGCGGCGGCGAAATCGTGCCGTCTGACGTCATGCTTTTCAAGGTCATCAAGCCGTTCTCCGGAAAAGATTCCAGCTCGCTTCCGGATACGCTCGTGACCTGGTCCCCGCTCGACCCCGCCCACGCAGTCCGCGAAAGGACGCTAGCCCTCACCGACGTACATGCAGACCGGCAAGCTCGTCTTCACCGGCATCCCCATGCCGCCCGAATCGAACGAACGCCCCGCCTGGAAAGATACGATCAAGACCTATTCTGGCTACATCACACGTGTCATTGCGCGCTTCGATCTGCCCCCGGGAACCCAGGTCAACCCGGGAGATGAATTCCGTTATGTTTGGCACTGCCACGTTCTCGAGCACGAAGACAATGAAATGATGCGCCCGTATAAAATCGTCGGTTGAAAATGTGTTGTCATCCCGAAACGGCCACGCAGTCGAAGAATCCCTGCCCCTCACGTGCTCCCCGTGGCATCGAGCTGTTCTCCCATGTTCCTCTGTGTTAAAGGTTTCAGCCCACTCGAATCTCCCGCATCCCGCCGCGCATCCGTTATTCTAGTAACGAACTGATATGCCTACCCAGAAATCCAAGTCTTCCAACGGCGGCACTAGAGCTGCCGTTATTGAAACGTCAGCGAACTCCGAGCGCGAGCGCGTCTTCAGCGCCTTCCGCCAATGGGGATATCTCGAGGGTGACCTCGATCCGCTCGGTTTTCTGCGCCCTCGTCCGACCGTTGAACTGCAGATCGACAGCGAATACACCTCCGAAGCTCGCACCATCTACTCCTCGACCATTGGCGTCGAAATCAATCACATCTACGCCCCCGAACGCCGCCGCTGGATCTACGAGCAGATGGAATCTGAACCACAACAGGAAGACCAGCAGAGAATTCTCGACCTGCTCATCCGCGCCGACGTTTTTGAGCAGGTCATGCAGCAGCGCTATCTCGGCAGCAAGCGCTTCTCTCTCGAAGGCGTCACCGCGCTGATCCCGTTAGTCGACGAAATTCTCGACACCGGCTCCCGCCTCGGCGCCATCGAGCTCGTTATGGGCATGAGCCACCGCGGACGCCTCAACGTGATCGCTCATGTCGCTAAGCGATCTCCCGAAGAAATCTTTGCTGGATTTGAAGACGTTGACCCCCGCAGCGTACTTGGCTCCGGCGATGTGAAGTACCACATGGGCGCTACCGGCCAATACATCACCCGCAGCGGCGGCAAGGTTCACATCCATCTCGTTTCAAATCCCAGCCACCTCGAAGCCGTCGATCCCGTCACCGTTGGCCGCACTCGCGCCAAGCAAGACCGCACCGGCGAAGGCGGACGCGAAAAATATCTTCCACTGCTAGTTCACGGCGACGCTGCTTTTGCCGGACAAGGCATCCTCGCCGAAACCATGAACTACGCCGACCTTCCCGGCTACACCGTCGGCGGCACCATTCATGTGGTCGTCAACAACTTGCTCGGATTTACCACCAGCTATCTCGAGGAGCACTCCACGCGCTTCGCCGCCTGTATCGCGCGCCGCCAGTCGATCCCCATCTTCCACGTCAACGGCGAAGACGTGGATGCCGTCGTTCGCGTGGCCCGCCTCGCCACCGAATACCGCTATCGGTTCGGTACGGATGTGGTCATCGACCTCATCGGCTACCGCCGCCACGGTCACAGCGAGGTCGACGATCCTACCGTCACGCAGCCGCTGCTCTACAAGAAAATCAAAGAGCATCCACCGCTGTGGGAAATCTACGCCGATGATATCGGTGCGACGAATGCTCCCGCGCAGGCCGCCGCCATCAAAGCCGAGTTTGAAACTGCGCAAAAAGATGCCGGCAAGCTCACCAAGAAGCCCACATTACGAGACTTGCCTACCTATTGGGACAAATACTACGGCGGCCACCACAAGGCGGAGTTCGAAGTAGAAACGGGACTCTCGGGGGAAGAATTGGTGGAGCTCAGCTCTCATCTCACCACGTATCCCGAGGGCTTCCATATTCATCCGAAGGTGAAGAAGCTTCTGGACCAACGCGCCGAAATGGGCGCGGGCAAACGCGCCGTCGACTACGGCATGGCCGAAGCTCTTGCCTTCGCAAGCCTGGTAAAAGCCGGCATTCCAGTTCGACTATCCGGGCAGGACTCCCGCCGCGGCACTTTCAATCAGCGACACTCCGTTCTCATCGACATTGAGAACGAGAACGAATTCGTCCCGCTGGAAAACGTCGCATCCGGCCAAGCCCGTTGCGGAATCCATAACTCAACTCTCTCCGAGCCCGGCGTGCTCGGCTTCGAATACGGCTACAGCCGCGATTATCCTGAAGCGCTCGTCCTCTGGGAAGCGCAGTTCGGAGACTTCGTCAACGTCGCGCAAGCCATCATCGATCAATTCATCTCGGCCGGCGAAGCGAAATGGAGCTTGCTTTCCGGAATCGTCATGCTTCTCCCGCATGGCTATGAAGGCCAGGGACCGGAACATTCCAGCGCCCGCATTGAACGTTTTCTCCAACTCGCTGCGAAACACAACATCCAGATCGCGCAGCCTTCCAACGCCGCGCAATATTTTCACCTGCTCCGCCGTCAGGCCTTGCGTCACTGGCGGAAGCCGCTGGTCGTATTCACACCCAAGAGCATGCTTCGCCATCCCGGCGCCTCATCGCCGATTGCAGATTTCATTCGGAAAGATTTCCAGAGCATTCTCCCCGACACAGAAGTTGGCGAAGCCAACCGCATCCTGGTCTGCACCGGCAAAATCGGCCACGAACTCCAAGCCGAACGCAAGAAGAGAAAAGACAATTCCACCGCCATCGTGTTTCTCGAACAGCTCTATCCCTTCCCGGAAAAAGAACTCGTTGCCGAATTCGCCCGCCACGGCGAAACAGGAGACATCGTCTGGGTGCAAGAGGAACCCGCGAACATGGGAGCGCTTTTCAATATGCTCCCGCGCCTGCAGCGGATCGCCGGCGCCCGCCACGTGCTCTCGGTAAAGCGCTCCTCCAGCGCCAGCCCCGCCACCGGCAGCGCCAAAGCGCATGAGGTGGAACAGAAAACACTGCTGACCCTAGCCTTCACGACAAAGGGATAGGCAGCATCACCACAAATCATGTGGGGACCGCCGCCTCGACTGTCCAGCCAAGCGAAGCGAGCAGGCTGGGTTGCGCGTCGGTCGAAATGATTCTTGTGCACAAGATATCAATCGGAGGGAATCAGTCCGGAAAGTAAATGTAAGGATTGTCCAACATTTGTGAAGCATCAACCGGAAAGCAGTGACGCCCCCTTGGATGGGACCACGCGCTTGAACGCGGCGCCGCCTGGTTCTGCTCGCTAGCCAGCGCAAACGTCGCGCAGAGTTCGTACCGGCTCCCTTCCGTAACACGATACTCGTAAGCTACGCGAGTAATGGGATCGGCGAGGGCGGCATCCCGCAGTTCGTCGAGGTGCCCTGGTAGCCTCACGTTGGCGCTCCAGACGTTATGGATCTTGGCGCTTAACTGGTATAAATCCTGCACGCGTTTTCGATCTGCCCGCAGGGCTCGTTGGGTACTTGGCGTTCCGATATACAAGAATCCCGAGATCAACATAACCGCTGCAACTAAGCCACTGATCGCGGCCATCCATGTGTCCCCACCCAACCTGCCGTGAACCTCGGTGTCCTCGGATCGTCTGAGTCCCCCGAAGTAATAAGAGAAGACGCCCCCGGAGATCGCCAGCACGACAAACGCCTTGGCAAGAAATCGGGAAGTGATCTCGCCCCGCAACAAATACGTCAATGCCGCGATCAGATCGCCGATGAAGACGCACGCGGCGATAACCAGAGCCATGTACGTCAGCCACTTGCGCACCGGGGAGTTGCGTTTCTCTGGATGCCCTCTCTCATCGCGCAGCACCGTCCTCGAAACCAGCAGGTAAATCGGAAAGGCTACCAAGACCGACGCCATCGACGCGGCGGCACTGATCATGTCGTACCCTTGATAGTACGGACTCGAAAACAAGGTGTCCGCCAACCATCGGTCGATTAGCGTAAAAGCAAGCGCGCCCAACCCAATCGTCCACGTGCCCAGAGTCGAAAAAATCAGCAAGCAGAAGAACGCGTCTTTGGCGGCCGTCGCCGTGCCTCCACGGCGGGGAACCTCCATTCCGGTCACCCGTTCGTAGTGAGCGGCCAGCGCATCGTAAACTTCCTTTTCCGGCCATCCGCGAGCCGTCAAGATCCCTACCAGAGACTGCTCTGTGGCACCACCTGCCTTGGCGCGGTCAATGAATTCGTCAATGTTGGGACTAGTGGCCATGCGTAGCATCGTACGCTAGTGTTCCCCCTCTTAAGGGCACTTCTGATGGGACTGGGCATTTTCAGTTTCCGGCTGCCCCGTGTCTCGCGTTCTTTGCGAGACGTGGGTTTGGGATATAGGGCGGATGTTACTCTAATCCTCCGCGCCCAACTCCATGCCCCGCCGCCCCCAACCGCTCCGCGTCGCCATCGACACCGGTGGCACCTTCACTGACTGTGTGTGGAAAGACGCCACCGGGCGCTTGCGCATGTTGAAGGTTTTCTCGACTCCAACCGATCCCTCCCAAGCGATTGTCGAGGCCCTCCGAAAAATCGATCACGAAGGCGAGTTCGTGATTCTGCACGGCACCACCGTCGGTACCAACACTCTGCTCGAACGCACGGGCGCACGCACGGCACTCGTCACCACCGCGGGTTTTGAGGATGCAATCGAAATCGGACGCCAGGCCCGCCCCAAGCTCTACGACTTCTTCTTCGACCGCATCGAGCCGCTAGTACCCAAAGATCGCCGCTTCGGCATCGAAGAACGCACCGCCAGCGACGGCGAAATCCTGACCTCGCCTTCACCCACGGATTTGAAATCGCTAGCCTCGCGAGTAGCGGCGAAGCAGCCTCAGGCCATCGCCATCTCGCTACTCTTTTCTTTCTCAAACCCGAAGAACGAGTTAGCGATTGCGAAAGCTCTCAAGCCTCTCGGCGTTCCTATCTCCATCTCGCACCAGATTCTCCCTGAATTTCGCGAGTACGAGCGCACCTCGACCGTAGTCATCAACGCTTACCTCCAACCGGTGATGCGGAATTACCTGGAGAATCTTCAGCGGCGCGCAGAACAACTCTGTCGAGAGCGGCCTGTGGAATATCGTGTAGAGCGGAGTTTCAGCGCCGCGCAAAGCGTCCACAAAAATGTTAAGGCTTTAGCCCCGAAGGCAGTCGTCCGAATCTTCGTCATGCAATCCAGCGGAGGCATCACCGCACTCGCCTCCGCCGCTCGCGAGCCAGTCCGCACTGTTCTCTCCGGCCCCGCCGGAGGCGTAGTCGGCGCGGCCGCCAGCGCTCGCCGCAGCGGCTTCGAACGCATCATCGCCTTCGACATGGGAGGAACTTCAACCGACGTCTCGTTGGTCGAAGACGCCATCACCACCGCCAGCCACGCCGAAGTCGTTGGCCTTCCCATCGGCGTTCCCATGCTCGACATCCACACCGTCGGCGCCGGCGGGGGCTCGCTCGCCCGCTTCGACGCCGCCGGAGTTCTCCGCGTCGGTCCAGAATCCGCTGGCGCCGATCCCGGTCCCATCTGTTACGGTCGCGGCACGCAACCCACCGTCACGGACGCCAACCTTCTACTAGGCCGCCTGCAGCCCGCGCGCTTTCTCGGCGGCGACTTCACTCTCGATCTCGACCGCACCCGCCGCGTCACCGGAGAATGGCTGAAGCAGCAGGCAAGTCCGCTAACTCTTGAGAAGTTTGCCGCTGGCGTGGTCCGCGTGGTCAACGCCACCATGGAGAAAGCCATCCGCGTGGTCTCCATCGAGCGCGGCCGCGATCCCCGCGACTTCGCCCTAGTCGCCTTCGGCGGCGCTGGAGGCCTCCATGCCTGCGCCCTGGCCGAGGCCCTCTGCATCCCGCATGTGATCGTCCCCGCTCTGCCCGGCGCGCTCTCTGCTTTGGGTATTCTGGTCAGCGACGTCGTCAAGGATTATTCCCGCACAGTGTTGTGGCCTGTCACAGGCAAACTTCCAGCCGCGCAACTGGATCGTGAGTTCGCAGCCCTGCAGAAACAAGCCACGAAAGATTTTCACCAGGAAGCCTGGGAGGGAAGAGTGCACTATCGGGCGGGCGTGGACATCCGGTATCGCGGCCAGGGATTCGAGCTCACCCTGCCATTCACCAAGAATCTTCTGAAAGAATTCCAGCAAGAACACCAGCGCCGCTACGGCTACGCCCATCCCGCTCGCGAAGTAGAACTAGTTACCCTCCGTCTTCGCGCATTAGTGAAACCACCAAGGCTGAAAGCCACAAAGGGCCATGTGGGGACGGCCGCCCTCGGTCGTTCAAGCCGAGCAAAGTTCGGCGCACCTTGCACGATCCAAGCCCCAGTCTTCTTCGACGGCAAGAAACTTCACACCGCAATCTACTTACGCGAAGCCTTGCAGCCCGGCAAAAAATACTCCGGCCCCGCCATCATTACCGAATACAGCGCCACGACAGTCATCCCAGCGGATAAACGCTTCCATCTCGACCCCGCCGCCAACTTGATTGTTACAATCCGATGAAAAGCCGCATCCACACCTGAGAACTCGGTACTCGGTACTAGGTACTCGCAACTGCCTTGGTTACAATAAAGCGGTGAAACCAAGCATCTTCGTCGTCGAAGACGATCCCGATATTTCCCGCCTCGTTCGCCACCACCTGGAGAACGAAGGTTTTGCCGTGCGCGTCTATCCCAACGGCTCCAGCGTAATCGCTGACGCGGAGCGCCAGCGTCCTGCACTCTTCGTGCTCGACATCATGGTTCCCGGCAAAGACGGTCTCGAACTCTGCCGCACCGTCCGCCAGACTCAAGGCCTGGCCGCTGTACCGGTGATTTTCCTGACCGCCAAGAGTGGCGAGGCCGACCGCGTCCTCGGTCTCGAGACCGGAGCCGATGACTATATCGCCAAGCCTTTCAGCCCGCGCGAACTCGTCGCTCGCGTCAAGGCCGTGCTGCGCCGTTTTGAGCGTCCGCTTCCACCTAGCCCCCTTAAGGTCGGCGAGATCGAAATCGATCCTTCGGCCATGGTCCTCACCGTTCGCGGACAGACCGTCCCTACGACTGCCACCGAGTTCCGCCTGCTCGATTATTTCGCCCGCCATCTCGGCCGCGTCTTTTCTCGCGATCATTTGCTGGATTCTGTTTGGCGCGACACTTCTTACGTTACCCCGCGCTCCGTCGACGTTTACGTCCGCCGCATCCGCGAAAAAATCGAACCGGACCCTGAGAATCCGCGCTACCTTAAGACCGTGCGCGGCGCCGGCTACCGCTTCGAGGCTCCGAAGTGAGAAATGGGATTTTCCTGAAGCTGATGGCGGCCTTCCTGATCGTCATTCTGGCCGCCGCCGTATTGTTTGACCTTATGCTTGGCGGCGCCTGGGAGGCTTCGTTGCGCTCCGAAATTGAGCGCAACCTCATTCAAAAGACTCAACTTCTCGCTCACCGCGTGGAAACCGACCGTAGTGGCCACTCCCTCGCCGATATCGCCGCTCAGGAAGCACAAGCCGCCGGCGCACGCGTCACCATCGTCGATTCCGCAGGGAACGTGCTGGCCGATTCCGAGTCGATCCCCGCCAATATGGAGAACCACGCCACAAGTCCGGAGTTCGCCGCCGCTTTCTCCGGTCGCATTGGCACAGACCAGCGCCGCAGTGCCACCATTGGCATTCCGTTTCTATATGTCGCCGTGCCCGTGTCCGGTGGCGCCGTACGGCTGGCCTATCCGCTCTCCGACGTTGAGGCCGTTTCCGCTCAGGTTCGTCGTAGGCTGGAAATGGCCTCCGGCCTGGCATTTCTCTTTGCCCTAATCGTCGCCGCCATCGCTTCCAATTGGACCGCTCGCCGTCTCGGGCGCATCGTCGATGTCGCGGCTCGCATTGCCGATGGTGAGCTGCAAGCGCGTATCCTCGAAGCTTCCCAGGACGAAATCGGCCGTGTGGCCGGCGCCATCGACAAAACTGCCCGCCGCGTCGAGGAAAGTTTTGCGGCCGTCGTCTCCAGCCAGCGCCAACTGGAAACCCTGCTCAACAGCATGCAGGATGCCGTGATCGCCGTCAGCGACGATGGCCTCGTGCAGTGGGCCAACCGACCCATGAACCGCCTGGTTCCGCAAGGCACTCGGCTGCAGCAGCCAGTGGTCGAAACGATTCGCGATCCCGATTTCCTCGCCACCGTCAGGGAAGCTACCAGCACCCACGAAGTCAAAACCGCCCGCGCTACATCAATCGTTCCCGGCCGCACCTTCGACGTGACCGCTGCGCCTTTGCCCGGTGGAGGAGCGGTTGCCGTGCTCCGCGATCTAACTGAAACTGAACGCGTGGAAAAAACCCGCCGCGATTTTATTGCCAACGTTTCCCACGAACTGCGCACGCCTCTCACTTCGATTCAGGGCTACGCGGAAACCCTGCTCGACAGCACTCCTGAGAACGGCGCGCCCACGCGCGAGTTTCTGGAAATCATTCGCAAGAATTCCGCCCGTATGTCCCGCCTTACCGAAGACCTGCTTACCCTAGCCCGCGTTGAATCGGGCGAAACTCGTTTCGATGTGGAGCCCGTATCCCCCGCTGAACTTCTCCACGACGCCGAGGAGAACTTTCGCGAAATTGCGCGCACTCACGGCATTGATCTTCGCATCCAAGACTCGCCCATCCCCGAACGTCTCCCGCCGGTTCTCGCCGACCGCGAAGCCATACATCAGGTCTTCTCGAACCTCATCGACAACGCCTTGAAATACGGCGCTTCCGGTGGTCGAATCGTCCTCGGCGCCCGCGCCGTTCCTCACGGCGTCGAATTCTGCGTCCAGGATTTCGGCGCCGGCATTGCTTCCGAGCACCTGCCGCGCCTGTTCGAACGCTTCTATCGCGTCGACAAAGCCCGCTCCCGTGAGTCCGGAGGTACCGGCCTTGGCCTCGCTATCGCCAAGCACATCATGCTCGCCCACGGTGGCTCCATCCGCGCCGAAAGCGAACTCGCCCACGGATCGACCTTTCTGTTTACCCTCCCCACCCCCTGAACCAAGGCAGTAGCGCTGGCGTCCCGTCGGCTCTCCGCAACCTCGGTGCTAAGATGGATTGCAAGCAGCTTCCTTCGGAGACGTTATGAAACGAATTGCCGCTTTCGTGCTTTTGGTCGCTTGCAGTGTTGCATGTTCGATACCGGTTTGCGCTGAGCGGGAAAATAGAAGTATCGGAGAAAACGGCATTGAGGCCCGAAAGGCAGCCAAGCACCAGCAAAAACTGGTAAAGAAGAATGCCAAGAAACAGCGGAAAGCCATGAAGAAAGCCCAGAAGGCGCAGCGCAAGGCAGCCAAGAACACCCGATATCGAACCAAATAGCTGCTACGTCTATGCGGCCGGATTTCGCTTTGTCCGGGCGGGGCGTGACGAAGGCCTACCTTAGCTCCGCCGCCAAGAAAATAACCAGGAAATTCACAGCCCCTTAACCCATCCTCGAAAAAGAAAGCCTATCCTTAGGCATTGACCTTCTCTTTATGGGTACGGCAAAATCAGAGGTAATCAGTTTGCGCAGTTCCAGCCAGCGCCATAGGGATACCCTCATGAATACCGCCCGCATCGAAAGCCTGCCGCCCGAACCGGCTCATCACCACATCGTTCGCCGCACCATCGAGGCCTGTCATCTCGCCAAGGAAGCCGCCGGCGCCGCAGCTGAAGGCATCGCCACCGGCTCCGGCCCCTTACTGAGCTCTCTGCGCCTGCGCGAGCGTGAACTCGATACCCTCGACATGGAAATCGACAGCGCCGTCACCTCCGTCATCACCGAGGTCGAGCCCACCGAGGCCCGTGAGCTTCTCGCCTGCATGAAGTTCATGATCAGCCTCGAGCGCATCGGCGACTTGCTCCTCAGCTTTGCCAACAGCGCCCAGGCTGCCACCGGCCGCATCGACTCCGACGATACTCGCGATCTCACGCACATGGCCACCATCCTCGAAAAAATGCTCACCGACGTCGGCGACGCCTTTTCAGCCCGCGACGTCGGCAAAGCCGTCGACGTTCTTCGCTCTGACTCCGAAATCGATCGCCTGCGCAATCTCATCTTTCTCCGCCATATCGAGAATCCCGAAAACATCGCCCGCCAGGCCAGCCTTCAGATCATCTTCATGACCCAGTCTCTCGAGCGCGCCGGCGATCATGCCAAGAATCTCGCCGAAGAAGTCTGCCACTTCGTCAGCGGCCACACCGTCCGCCACGTCCTCAAAACCTACGACAAGCCCGTCGAACAAATGTTCATCGACTACCTCCGCCGCAAAGAAGGGCATTAGCTCGTGTGGGGCGGATACTCCTGTCCGCCTTTATCCAGGAGCAATCCGTTAAGAGCCCTACGCACCCTAACCCAAGGATTGGACCCTTTCAACTAGAGCAACCTGCATTCGGTGAGCGTCAATCCAGCCTGACTACCTCTTCTCCATATACTTTGCCACTACGGCAGCGCAAGCTTCGACAAAGACCTTTTCCGGTTCGGTGAACGTGCTCGTAAAATAGCTCTCGATATCAAGCTCCGCTGCGAGCTTATTCTTAACGAAGATGGGGACAACGATTTCACACTTCACCAGCGGCGATCCCGCAAGATATCGCGGGTCTTTGGAGACGTCATCCACTATTACGGTCCGCCCGCTGCTGGCCGCCGCCCCACAGAGCCCCGTATCGAGGGGGATGCGAGCATTGGGCGTAAAGCTGCCGGCGAAAGGTCCGACCAGCAGGATGCCCGGGTCCGCCGGGTCGACGAGATAAAATCCCGCCCAGTTGTAGCGCGTCATCTTTTCGTGGAGACGCTGGGAGATACGCTCCATCACGGACTTGTCCGTGGGAGCGTTTCGAGCAAAGTCCTGAAATTCTCGCAGAAGTTCCTCGTGCAGCGGCATCATCGGTTCGGCCTCGTGGTAAGAGTAGCAAGAATGTTCGCGTGGAATAAGCCCGTGTGGGGCGGACACTCCTGTCCGCCTCCCTCCGCCATCAGGTGAGCGACGTTTACGCAGCCCCGCTCACTTTAATCCATCGACTACGTAAAGATCGGACAGGAAGCGGCCCAGAGAGTAGGCATACGATTTTCCGTCCCCGCTGAACCGCATGCTGGGAATGCTTTGCGCGCCCGCCGGATCGGCAGGCGCGATCTCCTTAAAAGGTTGTCGGCGGTCCGTCGCCAGATCCACCCGGGTAATTTTTGCAGGCAGCGTCCGGGTGCGCAGCAACACGCTCTTCCCGCCGTCGAAAAATCCCATGACAAATTCGTCGGGAGCCACCTCAAAGTTCATCTTTTGCGGTTCCCCGCCGGCAATCGGGTAGAGCGAGTACTCGCGATTGCCGTTGGCGGCAAGAAGGTACTTAGTTAGGGCGAGCCTTTCGAGGCTCGCCCTTCTACAGCCGCAGGTTCTTGTAGACGGTAGCCAAAGAGATAGATGGAGTCCGTGGCCGGACCTCAGCATAAGCCGTCTCCGGCGAATGGTGCCCAGGCGTGGCGACAATGGCTTCATAGATGACCTGCCGCTGGTGTGTGGCCGCCAAGCCACACTTCCAGGCGAGTTCCCGAAATTGTTCGTGAGCGGAGGGCACGGGAGAAAACATTGTATTAGATGAGACCAATCATACTCCAAGAATTATTCATGAACGAGAAAGAGTCGAGTGGTGTTTTTTCTCTTCGTTCCTAGAGAGACACCGACGCTGAGAACCACAATACCAAGCCCCGTTCTCTCTGAGCGAACGCGCAGCCAGAGCTCGAGGTTGTGTGGAATCACTGTTGCTTCTTGCCAAGAGGGCTACAATGGATTCGCTATCGAGCCGGCCGGCTCGAAAATGGAGGTTTATCGATGAGAGCTACCCGCTTGACGGGCAGTGCCGCAATTCTTCTTATTATTGGTGTGATCTTTGTCGCGTGCAGTTCGTCGCCCACGCCCCCCAGCACCACGCCGTCACCGGCAGCTGAGAAAAAGGAACCGGCGCTCTACACCGCAAAGAACTGCATGTCCCAGATGGCCAACGCAGCCGCGCGCTGGCAGCCGGACGCGATGCCAGTTCACCTGGAGTCGGGTCTCAATGCCGAAAGCACAGGCCACGACGGAAAGTCCACGATCTGGCGCGCCATGTTCGCCTCCCCCGGGCGCGGTACCTGGCGAACGTTTACTTGCTCCGGTAGCCGCCTGAAAGAGGAAGCCCCGATCGGCGTCACTTCCAGCACCGAGATCACGTCCTCCCCAGACATGTCCCGGGCGATGTTTCAGTCGATGCTCCTGATTGTCGATTCTGACAAGGCATTTGCCATTGCCCAGGAGAACGGCGGCGCAAACGTCCTCAAGAATAACCCGCAGCAGCCGATCGTCTATTCGCTCGATTGGGACTCCAGCAAAAAGCAACTCGTGTGGGTCATCATGTACGGAACTTCCCACAGCGATGCCAAGGGCGTGGGCGTGATCGACGCCACCACCGGCAAGTTCTTGCGTGCCGGCAAATAGAGCCTGTTCCCTGAGCCGGGAACGGCTCTAGGCGTATTCCTGCGATGTCTCGATTTCAGCAGCCGGCGGCGCGCCCTCCGGACCTTTGGCGGCCGTCCTTTGCTCTCCCCGTCGGATCAGCACGATCGCTCCCAGGATCGCCACCGACGCCAGCACCACCCGCATCGTCAAAGGCTCGTGCGCCAGAAACCACCCCAACAAAACAGCCACCACCGGATTCGCATACGTGTGAGTTGCCACCAGCGCTGGCGGAACGCGCTGCAACAGCCACGTGTAAGCCGTAAACGCCACCACCGACCCAAACGTAATCAGATATCCCAGCCCAAATATCGACCGCAAAGAAATGCTGGCCCAGTGCGTCTGTTGAAACTCTCCTGCAATTCCCGCCGCGATCAGCAACATCGCCGCGCCGCACAGGGTCGGCAGCGCCGTTCGACCCAGCGCGTCAGAAGGCAGCTTGAGCCGCGGCGAAACCACCACCCCCAACGACCAAGACAAAGATCCTAGCAACACCGCCAGCAATCCCAGCAGACTGGACCCCTTCACCGTCAATTCCACTCCTGTCAACATCGCCACGCCGGCAACGCCTAACCCCAGTCCCAGCGCGCTCAGCCGGCTGATCCGCTGCTGACCCATCATCCACCCCAGCACGAGTATGAACATCGGCTCGGTCGCAATCAGCAGTGCTGCCAGTCCCGAGCCCACATACTGCTCCGCCCAGTGCAGCGTCCCGTGCCCAACTAGAAAGAAGAGCGAGCCCAACACAAATCCCGCCGCCCATTGTTGCCTCGTCGGGCGAAATCCGCGCAGCCATGCCCAGGTCAACATGATCCCACCCGCAATCGAGTGCCGGATCCCCGCCGCCACCAGCGGCGGAATCGTTTCCACCGCATAACGGATCGCGAGGTAGGTTGACCCCCAGATGACATAGATCGCCACGAAGGCCAGCGCCAGTTGTATGGCGAGTCCCCGGTCATGCGCCGCGGTCGCGGGTTGGCGTGGCTTAGGCACGATCACAGGTCTACCTCCAATGTTTATCATCTTGCCGCTGCGAATCATGGCCATAATTTGTGCCGATTGTGTGTGAAACATAGGAGCTGGCCTCCCGGAGTCAACTAACCTGTAAAAATATATTTATAGGTTATCCGAGAATAGTATGTGAGCGGACATAACTTGTCAACACTGTTTTAATGGTTATATAATTGAACAGGGAGATTTGCTCGACTCGGTGAAGGAAACCAATCCAGACATACGACGGTCGCCGCGCTTCGAACTGATCGCGGGGAACGTGTGCCTTGATTTCATCAACACTCTCGACGATCGTCCCAGCACCCAACCGAAAGAGTTGCTCAAGGACTACTACGATCTCGCACGCTTCGCCGAAGACGCCGGCATCCTCACGTCGGCGCAGGTTGATTATTTCTTCGAGAACGTTCACCTGCGAAGCGATGAGGCCGAGGACGCCGTGCGCCGCGCTCGCAACCTGCGCGAAGCGCTGTACGCCATCTTTTCAGCTGTGATCAATAGAGAAACGGCACCGCAACTCGCAATGGACCGGCTCAACGCGAACGTCCACGACGCGGCGCGGCATTCGCGACTGGTGCAACACGGGGAACGTTGTGAGTGGCGCTTCGACGACATGGCGTCTTCCTTCTACGCGGTCCTGTGGCCGATCGCCCGCGCCGCCGCCGATCTGCTCGCCTCCCACCAATTGCCCTTCGTCCGTGCCTGCTCCTCGCCCACCTGTCAGTGGTTCTTTCTCGACACCAGCAAGAATCATCATCGCCGCTGGTGCAGTATGAAACAGTGTGGCAACCGCGCCAAAGTGCGAAAGTTTTACGCGAAGCAGAAGACCGCTTAGGGATTGTTGTGGAAACGGCGAAGACGCCAAGAAATTTCGTTGATCCCCCGTCGTCCCTGGCGCTTACTTCAGCTCGGTAATGATGGCGTGTTGTTTTCCGCGGATCAGCGTTTCGGTGTGCGTGCGGTCGCGGAGATTGAACCTCACCATACCGAACTTGTATGAATTCACGGTGGCCTGTCCGTCCGGAGTGGTCGATTTCAGGTCGCCATCATCGAGGTACACGACTACGGTGTCTTTATCGTGGAAGTGCATCGGAGTGGCCACGCCCGGGGTCCAGGTGTAATCCCAGACAATCACGCGTTCGTTCTCCAGGATCTTCCTCGAGCCGGGCCGCGGGAACGCCAGCGGATAGCCGGTCGTATTTGCGATGGGAGCCACCGGATGATCCTTCAGAGCGATCACGAACGATCCTCCGGTGAACTTGGATGTCATGCCCTTCGGCAAGAACACCGCGCTCCCCGACAAAGACACGACAACGGCATCAAGCGGCTGAACCGCCGTGCCGTTGGTCGCATCCCAGACAGTAACGCAGTCATTGTCAATCAACGGCCTCAACGCGGTCAGCGGACCGGCCTGGGACAGTATCGCGCAGAGCAGCAGGATAGGAATCATGGAGCACTTTTAGATGAAACAAGGTCAAGTGCGCCGATTCTTGTTGCTGAGAAATCGGCTTCGCACTTGTCTTGTGCTCTCAGTCAAGGATGAGCCTGGGTTCGGGAGCGATGCAAAAGTTGGGGCTC
>Ga0208819_1000099_pt1 | contig 88314 bp, 68 predicted proteins | sample June2015DPH_11_1_3_FD_184707 | JGI IMG/M metagenome (GOLD analysis project Ga0208819, IMG submission 184707) | Peatland microbial communities from SPRUCE experiment site at the Marcell Experimental Forest, Minnesota, USA - June2015DPH_11_150... | ecosystem: Environmental > Terrestrial > Soil >...
GCACCGAGAGTGGGGCGCACCTGCTTGCGCACCGCAGCTTGGGAAGTCGCTCGCGCCGGCGGGGCGACGCCTGCCATCTCCAAGAGTTTTCCGAGAACACGCTGTCCCTCCGCCGCTGCTTGCAGCAATTTGCCGCTGATTCCTTTTAGTTTCGTGCGCACAAGTTTTCTGCCCAACCTCACCTCTTTGGCGACGACAATGCCGAGAATCTGGTCGCCGCGCAACGGAGGGTCGTTTTGCTGTCCGCCGTCGCCTCGGGTAATAAACAAATTCTTAGAATGATTGGTAATCACTAGGCGGTGGACGCGGAAGCCGCCATGGCCTTTCGTAAGTACAATATCGCCCTTTCGTAATTTGCTCACCATTATCGGAGTAACGTAGACAACCTGCCCGTCGCGAATGATTGGGGACATACTCGCGCCGCGCGCTTCGAACCGCATGCTCAACCCGTTTTTCAGTAGTTCGCGGCTGAGAGCCTCGAACCTTTCTGAATCCGACTCGCTGTTAGTCATTGAAGTGAAGAATTCTGTCTACGGCGCGTTCGTCGGGCTCGAAAGAATAGCGGTAGCAAGGGACGGAATCAGCTACTCGTTCCAGAAAGCTTAGGGCGGAGTCGACGTACTCGTGCCGGTGAAACGGCACGAAGCTGCGCGCGAAGAGTTCCGCGACCATCTGGCTGCGGGTCAGGCGCGTGAGCACGTTGCCGTGTCCATGCTCAAGAACGAAGACACGTTGCAGCGGAGCGCGCTGCGGCAAAGCAAACGCGGCCTCGCCATGCCACGGCGTGCCGTACATGAAAATCTGGGTCGCATCTTTGCGTAGCTTCTCTTCAAGAACTTTGTCCTCGCGCACAATGATCCGGTCGTCGCTCAGAATCTCCACGTTGTCGAGCGAGGTCCAAAGCCGCGCTGTCGTACTTTTGCCCGCTCCGGAATGTCCGACAAACAAGTTGTTTGCGCCATCTGGCCCGACGATGCCAACTCCGTGCAGCTCAATCGCTTTTTCTTGCGTGAGGCGGTGCATGATCAGGAGCTCATCCAGTGGATACTCCAGAGGAGCTACCGCCGACCGGGAACGCGCAAAAGACTCCTCGCTCATCTGGAGTGTCGCCTGACAAAATACGCTGTCGACGAGAAGCCTCTTATAGGGCTGTTTGCCAAAGACGGGACTACCGAAGTCGAAGCGGAGTTCGGCATCGCTCTCGTACAACCGCCAAGTTGCTCCGGAATCGAAAAGAGGCATTCGCGCAGAAGAAGAAAGTCTGTTTGTCCATTCGATTTGGATACTAATATCGAGAGTGCCGGTTTGGACCCGAAAGGGCTGCAAAGAAGGAGCCAAAACAACATCGTTACTGCATTCGCTGGCAACCCCCACCGACACTCCGCCCACGCGGAAGCAATTGCTATGTGCGGCGCCTAAACCTCTAAGAGATTTCGGGATTGCGTGACCAGAATCCACTCTCATCCTCGTCCTAACCTGGACATTCACGGGAACCTTACGATCCGAGGGTCATGCAAAAGAGTGCGGCGCAGCTATTATTACCTGGACCGGTCGTGCCTGAGATCTTGCAATTTCCCAAAACAGCCTCCTCCGGGCGGAGACTGATCGCGGTCAATTGCGGTGGTTCATAGGACCTCTTTTTGTCGGGTTCGTCTAGTTCGTGATTCATTCGGTACCCAATCTTCGCCACGGAGTCAGTGGCCGCAGCAGCTTTCGCAGCCCCCGGCCACGTTCGCATTGTTCAAAATCTGAAAGGCTTGCTGCGGTCCCGTCCAGCTGTCTACATCAATTTCCTTGCTCCGAATCCGTCGCGTCGACTCCTGCAATGCGTCATATTCACTTCCGCCGGCACAGAATTCACACTCTCCATGGGCCGGAATCTCAACTCCGATCGCCGTTGCCCGCAGGTGCGCTACGTTGCAAAGAAAGGCCACCGGACTCTCACGGTCTCCGTTTTCCATCTCGCCGTTCGCCGGACACATTCCGCAGAGCGATTGAATGCGGCACTCCATGCACTTTGTCACTCGCGCGCGTTTACGCGTTCGCACTTCGTACAGGGAATGCTCCCATGCCGGTTTAAGACCGGACTGCCGAATGTCGAATGTCTCTTGCTGCGAGATCACGCAAATGCCCATTCCTCCGTAAGCATTGATGGAGAATCCGTTCATCCCACCGCCGCAGAAATACACGGTGTCGTTCTGCGCCAGATTCGGTGGATTCTCCAAATCGCGCTTCGCCAGCCTGCGGTACTCACTCGCGCCTTTCGGGGCGTGCAGATCGAGCGCGACAACTTCTTCGGGCGTAAGCCGCACCGCCAGAGGACTCTGCGAGCAGTCAATCCTCGGATTGATTTGGCCGTCCATCTTGAACTCGACACCTAACTCCTCTTCCGCAAACCGCCGCATCGCAGTGATTTCATGCTTGTTAATGCTGGTGGCAACCGTTTTCAACTTAAGCGGCAATCCTCGGTCGCGCAGCAGCTTGATTCCGCGCAGGCATCGGTCGTAAGAGCCCGGGATTGCGGTCAGCGCTTCATAGGTTTCCCGCGTGCGGCCATACAAAGTAATCTCGATGGCGAAGGGCGGCCACTCCAGGAGATAGTCTGCAATCTTTTCCGTGATGAGCGTGCCGTTGGTGAAGAGGGTGATGAGGAAACCCTTCTTTTTGGCGTAGGTGTAAATCTCGAGGAAATCCTTGCGGGCGAAAATTTCGCCGCCGGTATAGAGAAGCCAGAAGCAGCCCATGTCGACCAACTCATCGAGCATGCGGAAGTGCTCTACCGTGGTCATTTCATGGCTGCGAGCGTCCTGATCGCCCATGGGAAGATTGTTGTAGCAGTGCTGGCACTCCAGCGGACAACGCCGCGTCACTTCAATGGAAACCTGCGTTGGCGCTCGCTGGCCAGATTGCCGACGGTGCAGGTCTGCGCTGAACGCTCCGTAACTCAGTTGCTCCATGGTTCCCCTGATGTGTGCGAGTGGCGTGCGTCCGCGGGCGTCATCAATGCGAACCTGCCGACTGCAGTTCCCCTCGCTCCGTTGAATCCATGGCAGGCATCGAGACTTGCTGGCAAACCTCCTTGCGAACTTCGACCAGCCCCGCCGACAGCGTGTCACTTAAGAATTGCTTCACATCCCGCTCTGCCTGCTCGTATCCGACGGCATATACCTGCTGCACAGCACCGATCAGTTCGGCGAGGCCCTTGGGAGATTCCATTGACTGCCAGATCAAAGATCCGGTTTCATTGAAACTGTAGATCGACGCAAGATCTCCAACCTTGCCGCGCACCGGAACGATTAAAGTTTCTCCGGCTACGCGGCGTGAGACGACCGCTTGTGAGCGAACGAAAACCTGCTCCAGATGCGGCCCGCATTGGTCTTTGACGAATTCCGCTTTTCGTAACAAAGTTGTGCTCATAGCTTTCGATTACCGCAGAACCGTGGGCATAAAGCAATTGCGCCGACGGGCAGAGGTATCGCACTAGTTATCGCCTTCGGAGAGTCTCTGGAATTCTTTTTCCCTAACGAGAGGCATCCTGATCATGCGCCTCACGCTGCCCTCGCCTTTGGCAGTGGCGCAATGACTCCAAAGCAGGGGGTGCTGGCATCGCGGCGTCATGTTGTTTGAAATAGCGGCGAGGAACTGCCGGCGATATATAACGACGCTCGCTAATCCGGATATCGTGGAGAAGCGTCAGCGAAATGGTTCAGGGAAAAGAGGGCGTCGCAGTAAAAGATGGTCCGGATGTGAAACAGTTTGGCCGAGTGGACTGAGCGACTAGCTGCAAGGGCCTCTCTTGTGGTTAAAGCCTAGTGTGGACCTTGCCCGAGCGGCTCACATCATGCGCTTTGGCTCCAGTTCCCGGTTCACTACCAGTTCGGGATGAAGGCGTCTGAATGTTTCGGCCACGTGACAATTCCAGCAAACCGGCTGATGGGTGGAAAACACCTCGGGCAGTTGCTCGGGACGCAGTTCTCTCCACTCGACTGTCTTGCGATCTGGGCTGAGTAGTGCTGGCGCGTGGTCTAAGTGGTGAAGGTTGCCGAACGCCTTGTGACAGAACACGCACTGCTTGCCTTCGTACCACTTCGAAACGATATTCCAGACCAGGCAGTTCTCAGGATTCACTTCGATTTGCTGCAGGCATTCCTGGCCGCAATTCTGCCGCTCGGGCCAACGAGAGCATTGCGTCAGGCGCAGCGTAGGCTCGGAGAGAAACGCGCCGACGGCAGCTTCCCCAGCCGCTACATCAACGGCCGCAGCTTTGTGGGTCTCCGGGCAGGTGATGAGGCGCTTGCCCCGGTATCCAAAATAAGCTCGCACGGCCGGGATTGCGCGGAATACGAACAATCCCACCGCCAGTGTAACAACGACAATGGCGACCAAAATTGTTCCTGTCATACGTCACCTCGCGAGACCACATGCTCAATAAAAGCTCTCTCGACCAGCCTGGGCTGCTTCTCAACTTCAGTCTTCCACGGTTACCGGCTCCGCATGCTCTGTCGCATGCCGGAGCTGAAGATAGGATTCATTTTCCTGGGCGTCGACGACGGCGATCGCGGCGACGTCCACAATTTCCTCAACCTGAGCGCCACGGTGCAAGACGTGCACTGGACGGCTCATTCCCATGAGGATCGGACCAAGGGTTTCACACCCGCCGATCTTTGCCACCAGCTTGCAGGCAATATTGGCCGAGGCAAGGTCGGGGAAGATCAGGACGTTGGCGCCGCCCTTCAGGGCGCTGAACGGGTACGACTGCTCAATGATTTCCGGCGATAGCGCGTCGTCGGCCATGATTTCTCCGTCGACGATGAGGGTTGGATCGGCAAAGTGCAACAACTCTACCGCTTTACGAACCTTGGTGCAGATAGGATGGTCCACGCTGCCGAAGCTGGAGAACGACAGCATAGCGACCCGCGGATGAACATCGAAACGTCGCGCGGTGTGCGCGGTGCACAATGCGATTTCCACCAGGTCTTCTGCGGTCGGCTCGATGTTCACGCTGGCGTCGGCCATAAACAGAACGTCGCCCTTGCGCGTGATCAGGAGATAGCAGCCGGAAACGCGGTGGAAGCCTTCGCGCATGCGCACAATTTGCAATGCCGGACGAATGGTATCGGAAAAATGTTGAGTTACTCCGGAGACCAGTGCGTCGGCATCTCCCATGTGGACCATCATCGAACCGAAAACGTTCCGATCGTTGATGAGTGTGCGTGCCTCATTCAGGGTTACGCCCCGGCGCTGCCGAATGCGGAACAGTTCCTGAATGTAGGATTCGCGCAGTTCCGATACCGCCGGATTAACAATCTTCATGCCCTCGAGGCTCAGGCCCAGTTCGTGAGCCCGGGCTTGAACCACGGTGAGGTCGCCCAGCAGAATCGGCTTGGCGATCTTTTCCTCGACCAGAGAATGGCAGGCCCGGAGGATCTTTTCGTTTTCGCCTTCCGGGAACACGACCTGCTTGGGATGGGCCTGCGCCTTGTGGATCATGGTGCGCGCAACTTCGTGAGCCTTGCCCAGCCTGCTCTCCAATTGCTCGCGATAAGTGGCAATATCGATGGGTTCCTGCGCCACCCCGGTGCGGATCGCGGCCTCGGCCACGGCGGAGGCCTCCCACACCAGCACGCGCGGATCGAACAGCGTCGGAATCAGGTACTCGCGGCCAAAGCTCAGCCTTTCCACGCCGTAAGCGCGGCAGACTGAATCCGGAACATCTTCTTTGGCCAGCGCAGCCAGAGCCCGCGTAGCCGCCAGCTTCATCTCTTCGTTGATGGCGGTGGCACGCACATCCAACGCGCCGCGGAAAATGAAGGGGAAACCGAGCACGTTGTTGACCTGATTGGGATAGTCGGAACGGCCAGTGGCCATGATGATGTCGCTGCGGCAGGCTTTCGCCTCTTCGTAAGTGATCTCAGGATCGGGATTGGCCATAGCGAATACGATCGGATTCGAAGCCATCGACCGCACCATATCCTGGGTGACAGCGCCTTTCACCGACAATCCAACAAATACATCGGCACCTTGCATGGCATCCGCCAGCGTGCGCCGGTCCGTTTGCTGGGCGAAACGCTCTTTGTAAGGATTCATGCCTTCGGTGCGGCCCTTGTACACAACGCCTTTGGTGTCGCAGAAAATAACGTTCTCCTGCTTCACGCCCAGCCGCACATAGTGTTCGGCGGTGGCAATGCCAGCGGCGCCTGCACCGTTGAACACCACACGAATGCTGGCGATATCTTTGCCTACGATTTCCAGAGCATTCAGCAGCGCGGCTCCTGTAATGATCGCCGTGCCATGCTGGTCGTCGTGGAAAACCGGAATCTTCATGGTCTTGCGCAGGGTTTCCTCGATGTAGAAGCACTCCGGCGCCTTGATGTCCTCCAGATTGATTCCGCCGAAGGTGAGTTCGAGAAGCTGGCAGACCTTGATGATGTCGTCCGGATTATGAGAATTGACTTCGATGTCGAAGACATTCACGTCGGCGAACCTCTTGAAGAGCACAGCCTTCCCTTCCATGACCGGCTTGCCCGCCAGTGCGCCGATGTCGCCCAGGCCGAGTACCGCAGTTCCGTTGGTCACAACAGCGACCAGGTTGCCGCGTCCCGTGTAATTGAAAGCGTCGTGCGGATTCTTCTCGATGGCCAGACAAGGCTGGGCTACGCCCGGCGTGTAGGCCAGGCTGAGGTCGCGCTGTGTCCGGCAGGGCTTAGTAGGGGTAACTTCAATTTTTCCCGGCTGGGGGCTGCTGTGGTAATCCAAAGCTTGTTGTTTGGTAATCATTACTTCCTCCCTGATCTTTTCATCGCCGCCGCAACCCCGGTTTCCGGTGGCCAGGCTCTATTCCTTCGGGCTCCGGCGCCATACGGGCACATTCGGGTTCCAGTGGTGAACTTCTTTATTAAAATCCCTGCTCTGTGGCTGAGGCGCCCCGACGCCGGTGAGTTCGCCGGACGGAGATCGCAACAATTCGGAGACGTAGTTTTCCACTTGTTGGCGAATCTTGGGATCGTGCAACGCCGCTAGTAGCTCCGGCTTGTCGATGTGGGTGAAACCGCCGCACAGCGGACACTTCACTAAATCATCATTTACCATTGCAACCTCCGGAAGGACCGCAGTCGATTCTTGGGACGATTCTCTGTCGCGCTCCCTGTTTTATTACAGTCCCGGTAGGGCTGGCCGGCAGTGATAACCGTCTCGGCGGTAAGTGACCCGAGTCACACGTGGAGTTGCGCAGGGATGTGCTAGTCAGCGAAGGTAAGAAAAATGGCTTACCAGCGCTCACCACTGCCCTGTCGCCAGATAGTCGTGGATCGACTTGGCGGCGCGACGGCCAGCGCCCATGGCGAGAATGACGGTGGCGGCTCCCGTGACGATGTCACCGCCGGCGAAAACGCCTGGGCGAGTGGTGCGCTGCGTCTCGGAATCGGCTTGAATATAGCCGCGTTTGTCTGTGCCGAGACCCGGCGTGGTGCTTTGCACGATGGGATTGGCCGTAGTCCCGATCGCCATGATCGCCACGGATAGCGGCAGATCAAATTCAGAGCCTTTGATCGGTACAGGCCTCCGGCGTCCCGACGAGTCCGGCTCGCCCAATTCCATGCGCACGCAGCGCGCAGCGGTCAACCAGCCTTTGCCATCGGAAAGAAATTCCACCGGAGCGGTCAGCATCTGGAAATCGATTCCCTCTTGCCGGGCGTGGTGAACTTCTTCGGCTCGCGCGGGCATTTCCGCATCGCTGCGGCGGTAGATCACGTAAGCTTTGCGCGCTCCCAGGCGGAGCGCCGAACGAATAGCGTCCAGCGCGGTGTTACCGCCGCCAATCACGGCAACATCTTTGCCGTGCAGGTCGACCATCGGCTCGTCGTAGGTGGGGAACTTGTAGGCCTTCATCAGGTTGATGCGCGTGAGAAATTCGTTGGCCGAGTAGACCCCGTTGAAGTGCTCGCCCGGAATGCCCATAAACTGCGGCAGCCCGGCGCCGGTGCCGATGTAGACGGCGTCGAATCCCTCTTCATGCATGAGTTCGTCGATCGTGACCGTGCGGCCGACAACCACATCCGTCTCGAACTCAACGCCCATCTCGCGCATGTAGTCGAGTTGCTCACGAATGATTTGCTTGGGCAGACGAAACTCGGGGATGCCGTAGACCAGCACTCCACCCAGTTCGTGCAGCGCTTCGAACACTCGCACCTTGTGGCCCTTCTGAATCAGGTCACCAGCCACGGTGAGGCCCGACGGCCCACTGCCCACCACCGCAACTTTCTTTCCTGTTGGTGGCACGTTGGGCAGAATATGTGTGCCCATGCGCTGCTCGTAATCTGCGACAAAGCGCTCCAGATATCCGATGCCGAGCGGCTTCACTTTCTTGGACAGCAGGCACTTGCCTTCGCAGTGATCTTCCTGCGGGCAGACCCTTCCTGTAACGGCCGGCAGCACATTGTCTTCACGAATCTTCGCGGCGGCGCCCAAGAAGTCTCCTGCAACAATCAGTTCCACGAACTCCTTCACCTTCACACCCACGGGGCAGTTGACCGTACAGGTTGGTTTGGCGCACTCCAGGCAGCGCAGAGCTTCTTGGCGCGCCAGTTCGGGACTATAGCCTAGATTAACTTCGCTGAAATTCTTGTTTCGCTCGTCGGCAGGCTGCTCGGGCATGGGCTGCCGTGGAACCTTGATGCGCTCTTTCATCGGCAGCGGGTTGAGAGATTTGTTCGCGGTCGGACTCATCGTTCACCCCTATGCGCAATGGCGCACGAATCTTCGGTTTCGTGAGCCGCGGTTTTCTCGGCCGTCGAGCGCTGGTAATCGGCCAGCGACCGCTGCTCAGCATCGCGATACATTCCGTTGCGCTGCACCAGTACGTCAAAATTTACTTTGTGCGCATCGAACTCGGGGCCGTCTACGCAGGCGAATTCACTCTTGTTATCGATGAGCACTCGGCAGCCGCCGCACATTCCGGTTCCGTCAATCATGATCGGGTTCAAGCTGACTACGGTGCGGATGTTCTCTTTGCGGGTGAGTTCGGCCACGGCCCTCATCATTACGATGGGTCCGATAGCGAGCACAAGATCAATGCGAGTGCCGTTTTGGATAAGCTGGCGAAGTTTGTCAGTGACGAAGCCCTTGTCGGCGTAGCTGCCATCGTCGGTGGTGATCATCACTGCGTCGCTTACTTCGCGCAGTTCCTGCTCCAGGATTACCAGTTCCTTGGTGCGCGCACCGACGATCGAGATTACGCGGTTGCCCGCGCGCTTGAATGCCGCCGCGGATGGGTAGGCCATGGCCGTGCCGACGCCGCCGCCGACTACGACGACCGTGCCAAACTTCTCGATCTCGGAAGGTTTACCGAGTGGCCCGACCACATCGAGAATCTGGTCGCCGGTATTCAGCGAATTCAGCAGATGGGTAGTTTTGCCGGCCGACTGTACTACGATGCTGATGGTGCCGCGCTCGGGGTCTGAGTTCTCGATGGTCACAGGAATCCGCTCGCCTTCCTCGTAAATGCGAAGAATCACAAACTGGCCTGGTTTCTGTTTGCGGGCGATGCGGGGAGCTTCCAGAACGAACCGTTTGATGCCGGGGGCGATGAATTGTGCGTGGATGATTTTGAACACGAGCGCTCCAGCTAACGAATCACTTCTTAATTCTGAGTGGACACCGCTGGAGCGGCAGTGACCAAGATCACAAGTGTTTGTGAGCAGAGTGGGCGCGTTGATTCCGAAAAGTTCGTTGCATGGGGCCAGCGGAACCTTTCGGCCTATTGAACCGCCAGTCCAGGCCTACGCGGGGACGGTCAAGACTGGGCAGGTTGCGTTCGCCACGACCCGGTGCACGGTCGTCCAGGGCAAGTGCGTTGTGCCATCGGCTGGACGTGCTCCCAGCACAATCAGATCGGCTTCGCGCTCTGCCGCCGCCTTCACGATGCATTCTGACGCTGAGCCGAACTCCATCACGATTTCGGGCGCGTACGCCAGCGACGCGTCCTTTGGCACAATTGCCTGCAACTGCCGGACTCCACCCTCGATCGGCCCCGGCCGGTCTTCGAGGTCCGCGTAGTCCTCAATGACGTGCATCAGGGTCAGCCGCGATTGAAATACCTTGGCCAGCGCAATCGCAACCGGCGCAACTGTCAGCGAGGCGGGAGTGAGGTTCGTCGCATACACGATGTGCTGCATTTCCAGTTCGGCAGGCGCGAGTTCTCTGCCCTTGCCGTGAAATTCCTGCAACTTGGCCCGGCCGGCGACTCTCGGCCCGACGGTTAGAACCGGGCAAGGCGAATGCCGCAGAATGTTCTCGGCCACCGAACCGAGCAAAAGCTTCCCTAGTCCTGTGCGACCGTGGCTTCCAACCACAATCAAATCGATTGCGTTTTCCGCAACGATACTGCTCAGGTTCGCCCAAACCTGCCCATGGCGCACGTAGGTTCGGTAAGGAATTCCTCCAAGCCTGGTTGTGATCTGCTGGATCTTCTCTTGCGCGGTGCTATGGGCGTCCTCGTACAGGGTGCCCATACTCACATAGTCGACACCGCCGGTCATCAGCAGAACGCTCGAATCGGAGAGGACGTGCGCGACGTGCAACGTGCTGCCGAAGCGGCGGCTGATGGCGGTAGCGTAAGGAAGAGCTGACTCCGATATAGCCGAGAAGTCCGTGGCGTATAGAACATTCTTCACGGAGATCGCGGCGGATCGTTTCTGTCCCTCGGGTGTGTCTTGCTGATATTCCAAGACCTTCATACAACCCCTCCGCACCCAGGTTCAGGGTTACACTTCGTCCAGATTTCGGCCATGCGTGATGTCACTTCTTCCTGTGATTGTGGTCACACCAGCGTAGGATTAATTCTTGCGGGTTTGCGGACGATTGAACCTGACTCGCCCCACGGCTGGTAGAGCATTAAAAGGAGAGCACCGGGAGTGTCGAGTTTTCGGAATGCCCGTTTGAATCGAGCTAATTGTCTAGAGGTCCAAGAACGCACGAACCGAGGTCATATCCTCTTCTGTACGAACCCGGAAGCCAAGGCGCTTCATGATGATTTGCATAGCCAGGTTGTCCGTCAACATTTCAGCGGACACCTGGCTGAGTTTCTCATCCCGCGCAACTTCGACGACACGGCGGAGCAGTTCGTTTCCCAGCCCCAGTTTCTGATACTGATCTGAAACGAGCACCGCGACTTCCGCTTCATTCTTGCCGTGCAGTTTGCTCAGGCGCCCGACACCGATGATCCGGCGTTCTTGGGTGACGGGATCAATGCGCTCCGCGACCAGCGCCATTTCGCGATCGTAGTCACCGAAACAGATTTTCAGCAGCCGCTCGTGGGCTACGCGGCGACTCAGACTGAGGGAACAGAAGTAACGTAGATAGACGCTGCGGTCGGAGAGAGTCTCGTGAAGCTTAACCATGAGCGGTTCGTCCTCGGGGCGGATAGGACGGATCGTGACCTGATTTCCATCTCTCATGGTCCAAGGCGCAACATATTGCAGGGGATAGGGACGGATGGCGGGCTTGGGCAAATCATCAAGTGTCACCGCAGGCGCGTGCAGCACGATTCTGGCATCGAGGGCTAGCAGGCGCTCCGGTGAGGCCAACAGAGGATTAATGTCTATTTCCGCAATGCAGCGCTGTTCGAGGACGAGTTGACTGAAGCGGACCAGCAAATGCTCGAGAGCCGGCATGTCCACTGGCTTGCGCCCGCGAACTCCCTTGAGCGCGGTGAAGATTTTTGTTTGCTCCATCATTCTTTGCGCGAGTGTAGTATTCAAAGGCGGAAGTGCAAGGGCACGGTCTCGATACACTTCAACCAACTGGCCTCCGGAGCCAAACAAGACTACAGGTCCAAACTGCTGATCGACGCTGCTGCCGAGGATTAATTCGTAGCCATCCAGCTTCACCATCGGCTGCACCGTAACGCCGGAGAATTGGTCGAGGCCAGCTTTCTCAGCCGCTGAAGATTCGATGGCGCGATAGGCAGAGCGGACGGCCGCTTCACCTTGCAAGTTGAGTTTGACTCCACCCACATCCGTCTTGTGGGTGATGGTCTCAGAAAAGACCTTCAACACAACGGGAAAACCAAGGTCGGAAGCAATCTTGGCCGCCTCATCTTCGGTGCTCGCGACGCGCGTCTCTACCGTGGGGATGCCGTAGAGCGACAACAACTGCTTCGATTCCAGCTCTGTGAGCAGAACTCGTCCGCGATTGCGGGCATTGTTTATGATCTGCTCGACCTGCTTGCGGGATGCATCATCAAGCTCAGAGTTTTCCGTGAGCGCGGGCGTTTCGTAGAGTCCACGCAAGTTGTAGGTGTAGCGCCACATGTAGGTAAAGGCACGCGCAGCGGTATCGGGAAAAAGAAAGGTTGGAATGCCCGCCGAATTGAGAGCCGCTTCGCCTTCAGCAATGCTGTTTCCTCCCATCCAGCTGGCGAGCACGGGCTTGCCATATTCTTTGGCGTAAGGCTTCAAACGTTCTGCAATGTGCAAAGGATCGGTCATTCCCTGGGGGGCAAGGATGACCAGCAGCCCATCACTGTTGGGATCCTGGGAAGCAATTTCGAGAGCGTGAGCATAGCGCTCGGGATCAGCATCGCCGAGGACGTCGATCGGGTTGTTGTGGCTCCAATGGGCAGGCAGAAACTCATTCAGGCGGTGCAGGCTTTCGGGAGATAGCTCAGCCAGCTCTCCGCCATTTGCTACTAGCGAGTCGGTAGCGAGGACCCCAGGTCCGCCAGCATTGGTCAGGATGGTGAGCCGTGGACCTTTGGGACGAGGTTGCCTGCCGAGCACCTCCGCCATATAGAAAAGGTCCGCGATATTATGCACGCGCAAAACGCCCGAGCGGCGAAAGGCTGCGTCCAGCACCTCGTCGCTGCCCGTGAGCGCTCCCGTGTGGGAGGCAGCAGCGCGCGAGGCTGCTTCCGAACAACCCGCTTTAATTACGATAATTGGCTTGGTAAGCGCTACCTCGCGGGCTGCTGACAAGAATGAGCGCGCATCTCCAACCGACTCCATGTAGAGCAAGATGCTCTTGGTGTGCGGATCATCGCCAAAGTAGTAAATCAAATCTCCCCAACCCACATCCAGCATGGAACCGGTGGACACGACCGTGCTGAAACCCACTTGTTCGCGGTGGCTCCAGTCAAGGATGGCGCTCAAGAGCGCCCCACTTTGACTCAGGAATGCAACGTTGCCGGCCAGCGGTGGATCCTTAGCGAAGGTGGCATTCAACCCGATGCTTGGGTTCATGATTCCCAGGCAATTGGGACCAATCAAGCGCAATGAACTCCGCTGCAACTGCTCTTTTATCTGCTGTTCGAGCGCAGCGCCTTCTGCACCACGCTCCTTGAATCCAGCAGAAATCACAACCGCGGACCTGGCACGGGCCTCGACGCACTCTGCAATGATTTGAGTGACCGTAGCTGCTGGAGTAGCGATTACAGCCAAGTCTACTGGTTGAGGGACGTCGCGAATGCTCTTGTAGGCTTTGCGCCCGAGCACTTCCTCATGCTTCGCGTTAACGGCAAAGACTTTACCGCGAAAGGTGTCGCGCAGCAGGTTCTCCAGAACGGTTCGACCTACGGTGCCGGCACGACTGGTTGCGCCAATGACGGCCACCGAAGCTGGGGAAAACATTGCGTCCAGGCTGTACTTTTGCGGGGTTTTCTGCGTCTCTTCATTGTTATTGTTGCGCGTCAATTCCATCCGACCATCCTGGGTCTAACTCACAAAGCTGCGCATCCCCCAACCTTGCCGCATTGCGCGTCGAGGATAGCCTAGTGGTAGATGTTTCGATTCTCTTCCGAGTCAGAGCTTCCGGCAAACAGCCAAATGCTCAACCCCGAACTGTAAGCACTGGGCACGCAGCCTGAGCCACAACGCGCTGGGCCGTGGTATGGGCCAGATGTGTAACGGTTGCCCCATGCCTGGGGCGCACACCGAGAACGATCAAGTCTGCCAGCCGATTTCGGGCGACGTCCAGAATCCGCTCATCCGCGGTAGCAAACTGCCGCCCGAATTCAACCAAGCATTCTACCTGACACCATAGGTCGGTTTCGGGTGGCACCAGTTCCTGGAGGCGGCGTCTTAGCGACGACCGCACTGTCTCCGAGTCCGGGATTCCCGCGGCGGGGTGCTCGACTACATGGAGCAATGCTAATTGTGCCTGATCCTCTTCGGCCAGCGAGATAGCGTAAGGTAACGCGGCAAAAGACTCTTCGCTAAAATCGGTGGCGAACAGAATACGCTCAAACTGAATCTCGCCTTTGGGTTGAGAGAACACATTCGGTCCTACCGTCAACACGGGACACGCAGCCTGCCGAAATATTCTTTCGGCAATGGAACCCATGAGAAACTTCCGGGCGCCCGTGCGGCCATGAGTGCCAACCACCAGCAGGTCAATATCATGTTCGCCAATGAAATCGGAGAGCACATCCCAGACGTCTCCTCCGCCGGACAGCACCTGGTGCGGCACTCCTTGCAACTGTTCGTCGAGCTGAGCTATGGCTTGCTTCTGCAATTGTTGCTGTTGTTCAAGATACGCCGGCCAGGTTTCCGAAGTGCAAAAGAGATAGTCTTCCGGAGCCAGCACATGTGCGCCGTATAATTTCGCCCCATACTGACGGGAGATTGCAAGAGCATACGGCAAAGCTGCATTCGAATAGGGAGAAAAATCCGTAGCGAACAATATATTCTTGAGCGCAATCCGCTTGCCGACCGCCAAGGTTTTCATCACGCACCTCCGCGATTTGCCTCAATATCCGGTTTCGGCCTCCACACCAAGGTGCACAGCATCGTCAGTATGCGGTGGAGAAAAACGGTTACGCGCGGCCTCAGGCTACAGGCACGGCAACCGCCACGACGGGTTCGAAAATCTGCTGGATCGCCAGCGCGCGCGACACCACGCACAGGCTCTTGGCCATGTGCAGGAGCTTGACCGCCCTGGCACGTTCTGCTTCATCAGGAATCATGAGATTCGCACGAACATGGATCTCGGCGAAGCTATAACCGGTCGCAGCATTCTTGAGGACACCTTCTACTTCTACCTGTAGGTCGGTATGCTCAAATTTTGCGTTTTCCGCAAGCATCCGAAATGTAGTCGTATAGGAACTGGCGATGGCGCCCAGCAACAAATCTTCCGGGGTCCATCTGCCGTCCATGCCGCCCAAGGCTGGCGGCGAAGTGAAATGAATCGTGTTTGGCGCAGAGTTGGATTGTGCTATACCATTCCGGCCAGAAGACCACCAGGCAAGCACTCGAAACTGGTCTGCTTCTTCCATCGTGCTGTCACCTCCCGTGCCCGATTTCAAACTCCTGAGAGCGTCAAGAGAGTTGGAAGTTTACGGTGATCGTTGTCTCCACTTCCACCGGTTCGCCATTCAGCAGGAATGGACGGTAGCGAAACTGCTGGACGGCCTTTATGGCTGCCGGCACCAGCATGGGATGTCCGCTGACCAGCACCAGATTCTGGATCTCACCGGTTTTGGAGATAATTGCGCTCAGCACAACCTGACCCTGAATGCGCGCGGCTTTTGCAATCGCCGGGTATTCCGGCTGAATCTTCTGAATCAATCGCCCTTCGGTTACGCCCTGCGAGATTCGAATGCGCTTGGGGGCTGCCAGTTTTGGCACGGCCGCGAGGTTCGAAGTAGCACTGATAATTCCACCGATTACTCCACCCATTTGACCACCTGGGATTCCGCCGGGAACTCCTCCGATGACTCCGCCGGTAGAAAATGCTGGGGGTGGTGCCTCCTCTTCTCGAATCATCGTTATTTTCTGCGGAATCCTTCCAGGAGTGCGCAAGTGGCCGTTCAGGAGCTCACTCTCCACGCGCTGCACAACTCTGGGGGCAGCGGCGGCGGCAGGTGGCGGAGGCGGTGGCGGAGGCGGTGGCGCCACCAGAAACGACAGCAATTGCTGCTTGGGCAGCGCTTCGGTAAACATGAGAGGTATGATGACTGCGACGCCGATAAGCAAACATTGAATAATAAATGAAATTATGGTGGCGACAGTGAGCCGTCCATGCTTCACTCCGCCTGATTCCAGCAAACAGTCTGAAAACAACGGCCTGGCTGCTACTGGCTGCGGTGATGGCGGCACTTGCGGTAGGCGCCCCACCTCGACCGGTTTTTTAACTTCCGGCTCTCGGACTTCGGTTACGGTGCTCATGGAACCCTCCACGCTGCACAGCTTCCACAACTCCCGTGCACACCACATTTTCAGCGCAGCACTCGCCAGATACCATGCCCGTAGTCACGGCTTTTAGTGATCGTGGTCACGGGGTACTAAGTGGTACAATTCATGTGAAGGCGGCGCAATGCGAGCTCCCTACGGGCTGAATATCCTCGACAACTGCCTTACCTGTCCGGTGCGGGAAGAGCATGTTTTCTGCAATCTTCCGGTGGCTGCGGTGCAGAAGCTCAACGACATCAAGTCCACGGCGGTCTATCCAAAATCTGCCATGCTTTTTATCGAGGGCCAGCAGCCGCGGGGCGTGTTTTTGCTCTGCGCCGGCAGAGCGAAACTCTCGACCTCCTCCGCCGAGGGCAAGACGATTATCACCAAAATTTCTGAGCCGGGAGATGTTCTGGGGATCAACGCTACAATTTCCAACCGCCCTTATGAAGTGACTGCCGAGATGATTGAGCCGGGACAAGCGAATTTCATTGCCCGGGATGCGTTGCTTCACTTCTTGCGTGAACATGGAGAAGTGGCTGTACGCATAGCGGAGCAGTTAAGCCGCAATTACTACACTGCGTATGAAGAGATCCGCACACTCGGGCTCTCTACATCGCCGTCCGAGAAGTTCGCGAAGTTGCTTCTGGGCTGGTCCAATGCGACCGGCAACGGTGATCCTTTACAGGTGAAGCTGACACTCACCCATGAAGAAATCGCCGAAATGATCGGCACCACTCGGGAAACTGTCAGCCGGTTATTCTCGGAATTCAAGAAACGGCAATTGGTGCAGTTGAAGGGCGCCACTCTGTTCATCCGCAACAAGACCGCGCTGCAAAAAATGGTCAACTCCTGACCATCGCAGTTCCGCTTTCAGCCTTGCGCCGCTCCCCGATGCCACGAGCTTTGGCCGTCACGATTACATTAGCTTAGGCTGCCAAGCGCTTGTGCTTCCTTCAGTTACATACCGTCAAAACGGGACATTTGGCGTGGCACAAAACTTCATGCGTCAGAGCCCAGGGGATATGGGCGGCCATCCGTGGGGTCGAAGTTCGATTCGCACCCATGACGATTAAGTCGATGCTGCGGGCTGCCGCCATGTCCAAGATTCCTTCCGGCAAGAAATCCATCCCAGCCAGATATTCCGGCTCGAACGCCAGTTCCGTTTTGGGCGGAATCATTTCTCTTAATCTCCTCACGCTTTCGACTCGCATCGTGCGCTGCCACGTTGTAAATTCCTCAGCAGCGTAAGCCGAGGGTCCGTAAGCTGCCGGTCCAAGATCAGCGACTGGTATCGGTGGCACCATGTGCACAAGGAAAAGCTTGGCCTGATAATTTTCTGCCAGAGACAAGGCGTACGGAAAGGCTGTGTTCGAAGCTGGGCCGAAATCAGTTGCGAAAAGAATGCGCTTGAAATCGGATTTGCCAGGGCCTGCGGGCGGAACGTTTGGACCAACTGTAAGCACGGGACACGAGGCCAAATGTAAAACTTCTTCCGCGACCGAACCTAATGCCAGCTTCTTCAGTCCGCCGCGTCCCCGTGTGCCCAGGATCAGCAAATCAATGTTGTCGCATTGAATTTCCGAAGCGAGAACATCCCATACGTTACCTCGTTCAAGCACCAAGTGGTGGGTTACACCCTTAAACCTGGTCTCTTCTTCAAGCTGCTTCATTTGCTTCTCTGCTTCCAGCCTGCGGCGACCCAGTTTAGGGGGGGGCGGACCGAGCGGGATTCGGTCATACGGCTCCACCGGAATTGCGTGCACTACAGAAAGCTCCGAGCCATGCCGGCGGGCGATCGCTATCGCGAAGTCAAGCGCTCGCCGAGAAGCTTCTGAAAAATCGGTGGCCATCAGCACATGCTTGAATGCGATGCTTTTCTGGTCGTTTATCTGCGCCATCGTTGACATACATGCCTCCTTCGAGGGGCCCAATCCGTACAGTCACGAGGAGGACTTGGGAACGGCTCCTATGGCAATGCTTCGATTCCGCTGCCGTCTTTGCTTTTCCGATAAGTCCTGCAGAGGAACCACCCGGACTCCGGGGGCGTGAGAAATAACGGTCATCGTCGTCGAGCACTCGCCACAAAGCCAGAAACGCTCGAGCGCGGATGTCCCGGGAAGACTGTCTTTTTCGGGTCGGGTTGACCCGGCTGCTACGTGGAAAATTGTACCTTCACGGAAATATCGGAAGATGGCCGAGCAGGAGGGATTCGCGCACTTCGACACCATAGCCGCCTCCATCGCACTTCTCCAAGGTCAGGAGCAATTCGCCCTGGGCGGTGCAATTGGCCTGCGTTCCCACTAGCTACCCTACTATTCGATTCGGGAACAAAAAGTGATCCGGAGCACCGTTGGAGGTGACTCTCGTCACCCGTTCCGTTCAACAGGCTCCGAGTCGCCAAATTTTCTGCCTTGCACCACCGATTATTGATCGACCGCCTGAGTCGAGAGCAAACGAACGGAAAGAAAACAAATGTAGAGCTGCTGTGACCCATATCACAGCCAGACGTGCCTCCTGTCATAGCTGTATCCCGGGTTAAGGTCGAAGATTCAAGTAGTTAAGGAGGGCACCGATGTTACTCGCGTATAGGCTTCTCCGGTTGGTTGAGACCCACTCGGATGCCCTGGCGGCAGGGCTTCTCGAAAAAACGAGCCACTCCCCGTTGCTGCCGAGCTACACCCACGTGCCACCCGAGGAACTCAGAGAACGGGTTCACGAAATCTATCAGCACTTGGCGGAATGGCTGCTCGGCAAGGGTCAGATGGATGTCGAAAAACGCTATTTAGCGATCGGTGCAAAGCGTGCCCACCAGGGCGTGCCGCTGAGTCAACTCATTTGGGCGATCATCCTGACCAAGAAAAACCTGTGGGACTTTCTGAAGCGAGAAGCGGTTCTGGACCGCCCCGTGGAGATCGCCGGTGAGCTCGAAGTAGAAGAACTTGTAGATCAATTCTTTGACCGTGCAATTTTTTACGCTGCAGTCGGTTACGAGCGCTCTATGTCGGACGAATCTGAGCCGGCGCGGAAAGTGAGCGCGGTTGGATAGTACAGAAAATGGGGGGAAGGATGTCCTGGGAACTTGATTACAAGAAAAAATTGCGCACGGCAGATGAAGCCCTGAGTTGCGTGCAGTCAGGAATGCGAGTCTACATTCAGCCGGGCTGCGCGGAACCTGAGACCTTGGTAGAAGCGTTAATGCGCCGCGGTCCCTTCGTGCAAGACGTGGAAATCGTTCATATGATGACCATGGGAGCTGCGCCTTATGTGGCTCCTGAGATGGCAGGGCACTTCCGGCATAACGCAATGTTTATCGGCGGCAATGTCCGCGAGGCGATCAACGATGGCCGGGCAGACTACACGCCAATTTACCTGAGTGAGATTGAAGGACTGTTCGAGAGTGGGGCCATGCCGATTGATGTGGCGCTGCTGGAACTCTCTCCCCCAGACTCGCACGGGTTTTGCAGTTTCGGCGTGGGGGTGGATACGTCGCTCACCGCAGCTAAATCTGCTCGCTACGTGGTGGCGCAGATTAATGATCAGATGCCGCGCACCTACGGAGACAGCTTCATCCATGTGACGGATATCGACGCGGTGGTCAATTCCTCCCGTCCTTTGTGTGCGAGCAAGCTCCCGCAAATTACCGACATGCACAGGGCAATCGCCCGCAACGTCGCAGACTTAATTGATGATGGAGCCGTATTGCAAACCGGGATTGGCGGAATTCCGGATGCCGTGCTGCCGTTTCTCATGGACCGCAAGGATCTTGCGGTGCACAGCGAACTGGTTTCGGATGGCGTGATTCCTTTGATCGAGGCAGGAGTGCTTACCGGCGCGCGCAAGAACTTTAAGCCCCGCAAGATTATCCTGGGATTTGCCCTGGGCACGAAAGAGTTGTTCGACTTTGTGGACAATAATCCCATTTTCGAGTTCCATCCCACGGCCTATACCAACGATCCCGCGCTGATCGCGCGAAACGACGACATGGTGGCGATTAATTCCGCGTTGCAGGTCGATCTCACCGGACAGGTCTGCTCCGATTCCATCGGAAGTCAGTTCTATAGTGGCATTGGCGGACAAGTCGACTTCCTGCGCGGGGCTTCGCGCTCCAAGCGAGGCAAGCCGATCATAGCCATATCTTCTACTGCCAAGAGTGGCACAATCTCGCGGATCGTGCCCATGCTGAGCCCGGGCGCAGGAGTGGTGACTTCGCGCGGGTTGATCCGTTACGTAGTGAGCGAATACGGGGTCGCGTATCTGCACGGCAAGAGTATCCGGGAGCGGGCGCAGGCGCTCATCGACATTTCACATCCCAAGTTCCGCGAAGAACTTTATCAGTTTTGCGAGAAAACCAAATGGCTGCAGCGGCCTTTAGCCGCGGAAACAGCTGTGACGAGGTGAAAGATGGCGGGCCAGGCGCGCGGTAAAGTAACGGTCGACGTCGAGGAATGCAAGGGATGCGGGCTATGCGTGGAATCTTGCCCGCCAAAATGCCTTGAACTTGCGCCGGAGTTGAATTCTTACGGAGCTCACCCCGCGCGCTATACCGGAGAGGAATGCACCGGTTGCGGAATCTGCTTTTATTGCTGTCCAGAACCTGGCGCGATCACGGTCTACCGCCTGAAAGCCAAAGCAAAAGCAGTGTCGACGACGCCAGGAGGCGAACATGCGACAGCTCTGTAAGGGCAACGTGGCAGTGGTGAAGGGCGCGATCCTCGCCGGATGCCGCGCCTATTATGGATATCCCATTACTCCCGCCAGCGAAATCGCCGAGGCGGCTGCGCTTTATTTCCCACAGGTCGGCGGAACGTTTCTGCAAGCAGAGAGCGAAGTCGCGGCCATCAACATGGTGTACGGGGCAGCGGCAGCTGGGACCCGCGTAATGACTGGATCGTCTGGTCCCGGTCTCAGCCTGATGCAGGAAGGCATATCCTATCTGGCTGGCGCGGAACTGCCGTGCGTGATCGTCGATGTGATGCGCGGCGGCCCGGGCCTGGGCAACATCGCGCCGGAACAGAGCGACTATTTTGCGATGGTCAAGGGCGGCGGTCACGGCAACTACCGCAACATCGTGCTGGCTCCCGCGTCGGTGCAGGAGATGGCCGACCTCACCATGCTGGCATTCGATCTTGCCGACAAATACCGGAATCCTGCGGTGGTGCTGACCGATGGGTTCGTTGGGCAGATGATGGAACCACTCGATCTCGAATATCGCGAGATTCAACCACCGGAAAAACCGTGGGCTGTGAAGGGTACGCCAGAGACGCGGGCCAATCTGGTGAGTTCCATTTTTCTTGAAACCGACGAATTGGAAGAGCACCAGCGCAAGATGGAAGCCAAGTACATTCGGGCAAAGGAAGCCGAGCCGCGCTGCGAACTCTGTCACACCGAGGACGCCGAAGTACTTCTGGTCGGGTACGGCATTGTTTCCCGAGTGCTGCTCTCCACCGTCGAAGCACTCCGCAAAGAAGGTGTGAAAGCAGGGCTGTTCCGTCCGATCACATTGTGGCCCTATCCTGCGAAGGCTCTGGCGAAAGCGGCAAAGAAGGTCGAAAAAGTAATCGTCATCGAATTGAGCAACGGACAGATGGTGGAAGACGTGCGCCTCACTCTGAACGGTAAAGTGCCGGTGGAGTTTTACGGCCGCGTTGGAGGCAACGTGCCCTCGGTCGCAGAGTTGCAGCAACAGGTGTTGACGCGCATGGCCGTAGCAGTCTGAGATCTGTTTCGACGAGGTGTTGATTCGGAGAGGATAGCGAAAATGGGAGACGAGAACGTAATCACGTTAGTAGATCCTGAAGTTAACTCCGAAGTGAAATCCGAAGCCGCGCCGACCGCCAGCAACAACGGATATGAAGCGGTCCACTCCAAGTCGCCGCTCTTCTATGACCTGTACGAGCGCAAATCAGAACTGAAGCACCAGACCCACTACTGTCCCGGCTGCGGACACGGAGTGGCGCACAAGCTGATTGCCGAGGCTCTGCAGGACTTGGGAGTACAGGACAAAACCATCTTCGTGAGTCCGGTGGGCTGCTCGGTGTTTGCTTACTACTATTTTGACGTCGGGAACGTGCAGGTTGCGCACGGCCGCGCTCCAGCTTCCGCCACAGCAATTAAACGATCTTGTCCGGACAAGATGGTTATCTCTTATCAGGGAGACGGCGATTTAGCTGCGATCGGTACCGCCGAGATTGTCCATGCCGCCAACCGCGGGGAAAAGATCACGGTCTTTTTCGTGAACAACGGAATCTATGGCATGACCGGCGGACAGATGGCGCCCACCACGCTGGTCGGACAGAAGAGCACAACGTCGCCGTGGGGGAGACGGCCCTCGAATGAAGGCTTCCCGTTGCACATGGCAGAACTTCTTGCCACGCTGGAAGCGCCGGCCTACATCGAACGAGTGGCGCTATCAGACAACAAGAACATCATGAAGGCGCGGCGGGCGATCCGCAAAGCGCTCGAGATCCAGCGCGACGGCGCGGGCTTTTCGTTTGTCGAAATTCTGTCGCCGTGTCCGACGATTTGGGGCAAAGATCCGGTGGAAGCGCGGCGCTGGGTTCTCGATAAGATGATCCCAACTTTTCCGCTGAATGTGTTTCGTGACCGCCGGCCGGAAATTCCAGTGGGTAAGGAGCCACCGCAACGAACTGTCGCCGATGTGCTCGAGATCACCCCGAAAGATCGAGCGCACGATGCTTCCACAGTGAAACACGCGCATCGCTTCAAAGACGTCCAGATCAAGATTGCCGGTTTCGGCGGACAGGGCGTGTTGCTCCTAGGACAACTCCTCATCGAAATGGGCATGCGCGAAGCACTGGAAGTGAGCTGGCTGCCGTCGTACGGGCCGGAGATGCGCTCGGGCAGTGCACACTGCCATGTGTGTTTATCGAAAGAACGGATCGGGTCGCCGCTGGTCTCGCGTCCCGACGTGCTCGTGGCCATGAATGAGTTCTCGCTACGGAAGTTTGCCCATGAAGTACCGAGCGGTGGACTCATCCTTTACAACGGCGCAAGCCTGCCGGCCGACTTTGCTGCTCCAGGCGTGCAACTGGTCGCCATTCCGGCCGCGGAGATTGCCGACAAGCTCGGTTCCACCAAGGCAACCAACATAGTGATGATGGGCGCTCTGCTGGAAGAGACCGAGTGTCTGGCTCCCGGAACCGCATTGAGCGTCCTTGAAGATAAAGTGAAGAAACTCGACCTGCTCGAGATTGACCGCAAGGCGCTCACCGCAGGCCGCCTGTTTATCGATGATCAGGCGCACGTTGGCGCAGTAAGTCAGCCCGACGGCTTCGCCTAGACTTGGCACAGCTACGAAAGGCACGTCGGAGCCAGACCGATTTTATGGAGGCTTGCAATGTCCACTGCGTGGACAGCACGATACGCACGGCGCACCAAAGGCATCACCAGTTCTCAAATCCGCGAATTGCTGAAGATTACACAAAGGCCGGGAATGATTTCCTTTGCCGGTGGCCTGCCCGCTCCCGACGTGTTTCCCATCCAGCGCTTCGAGGAAGCCTGCCACAAAGTGCTTACGCAGCAAGCAGCTTCGGCCTTGCAGTACGGGGCCACCGAGGGCTATGAGCCTCTGCGCGAACTGATTGCCAGCAACATGGCGCGCTATGGAATCAAGGCGAAAGTAGAGAACGTCTTGATCACCTCTGGTTCCCAGCAGGCACTGGACCTGATCGGAAAACTTTTCATCAACGCCGGCGATCGCGTGCTGGTGGAAGCGCCGACTTATCTCGGCGCGCTGCAGGCTTTCAACGTCTACGGCGCGGAATATGTTTCCGTTCCGGTCGACGACAACGGCCTACGTACTGACTTGGTGGAGAGGCCTTTGCGTTCGGGCCCCAAGTTCATGTACATTCTGCCCAACTTCCAGAACCCGGCTGGGACCACGCTATCGGAGGGTCGTCGCCACCAACTGGTGCTGCTTGCGGACAGGTACGGTATCCCGATTGTCGAAGACGATCCCTACGGCCAGTTGCGTTATGAAGGCGAGCATCTTTCACCCCTGGTTGTTCTCGACCGTGAAAATCTGCGCCGCGACAATGGCTATTCCATTGGCAATGTCATTTACCTGAGTACCTTCTCGAAGACACTGGCTCCTGGCCTTCGTCTAGGATGGATTGTGGCTCCTCCTGAGATCATCGGCAAGCTGGCGCAACTGAAGCAGGGCGCCGACCTGCACACTTCTACGTTCACTCAGTTCGTGGCCTACGAGGTTGCGTGCGATGGATTTCTCGACAAACACGTTAAGTTGATTCGCCAGGTCTATCGCGAACGACGCGACGTGATGCTGCAGGCTCTGAGAGAGTTCTTCCCGCCCACTGTGACTTGGACTCATCCACAGGGCGGTCTGTTTCTTTGGGTGACTCTGCCCGAAGGACTGGACATGCAGGCGATCTTCAAATCGGCGATCGAACACGACGTGGCGTTCGTGCCAGGTAATTCCTTCTATGCCAATGATAGCCATGAAGGCAGCCGCCACATGCGCTTGAACTTTTCCAACGCCACTCCGGAGCAAATACGAGAAGGGATCGGCCGTTTGGCCACGGCCGTGAAAAGACATATGCCCGCCATGGCGCTTCGATTAGAGCTCCCGCTCGAAGTGTAAGAGCTATGAGGCTATCTCATAGGAATGGAAGTCGGGTGCGCCCGACAATTCGGAAGCGAAATCGTCACGTTTACACCAGCAATTCTCGAGTGAAGTAGTCGCCGGCTTACAGAATCGAACGCACCACGCCGCCATCCGCGCGCAGAGCTGCCCCGTTTGTCGCCGAGGACACGGGACTGCAAACAAAAGCGACCATCGCGGCAACTTCCTCAGGTTTAGCGAAGCGCTTCAACAGCGACGTGGGGCGCATGGTGCGAAAGAATTCGTCTTCCACCGCACCGGGGTCGGTCTTCTGCTCGGCTGCAAGTTCGCGGACAAACCTCTCTACACCTTCCGAGGCAGTGGGACCCGGCAGGACTGAGTTGACCGTTACATTAGCGCCCGTAGTCGTTTCGGCCAGGCCGCGCGCGATTGCGAGCTGCGCCGTTTTAGTCATTCCGTAGTGAATCATCTTGGCAGGAATTTGCACTGCGCTTTCGCTCGAGATGAACACAATCCGTCCCCAATTGCGCTTTTTCATTCCCGCAAGATAATGACGGCTAAGACGTACCCCGCTCAGGACATTGACTTCAAAAAGACGTTTCCAATCTTCGTCGTCGATCTGTTCAAATGGCTTTACTTCAAAGATTCCCGCGTTGTTCACCAGGATGTCGACGTCTGGAAAGCGATCTGTCAGCTTCTCTATGCCTGCGGCCGTTCCGACGTCCGCGGCTATGCCACCGACTTTGCCTCGAACGCCGGAGGCCCGAAGCTTGCTGATCGCTTCGTTGACCCGCTGTTCTGTCCTGCCATTTACAACAACGGAAGCGCCTTCGTTGGCGAGCGCTTCTGCAATCGCAAACCCGATACCAGCCGTGCTTCCCGTGACCACGGCCAGCTTACCGTTCAGTTGTAGCTCCATATTGTGTTCGATGCAGCTACAGAAATCGATGATTCACCGGTTTGGCTGCGGGACGGATCTGTCTGCGTAAAGCGTTGCCGTGGTTGGCGGAACATCGTCACCAGTCACCGCTCTACTCCAGCACGAAAATATTCTTGTGGGCGCACATCTCCTTCAGAACCTTCGGCCATACCGTGACGCTCACTTCCCCGAGATGGGCTTTGCGCAGCAAGAGCATCAAGGTACGCGACTGGCCGATTCCACCACCGATCGAGAGCGGAATCTCGTTGTTCAGAATTGCCTGGTGATAGGGCAAGCGCATAAAGTCCAACTGCTTGGCCATCGTGAGCTGCTTCTTCAGAGTCTCGGCCGTCACCCGGATCCCCATCGACGTCAGTTCATGGCGCCGCTTGGTGACGGAGTTCCATACCAGGATGTCGCCGTTCAGTCCGTGCGTATCTTTGCTGGTCTGATCGTGTGTGTCGGTGACCCAATCGTCGTAATCGGCGGCGCGCATCTCGTGGGGATATCCGTCCTTCAACGGCCAGCCAATGCCAATAATGAAGACCGCAGGATGCTTTTGCAGCACCGCGGTCTCGCGCTGCTTGCGCGGCAGGTCGGGATACATGTCGAGAATCTCCTCGGCATGCAAGAAGACCAACTCCTCCGGCAGATCGGGATAGCGATAGTCTTTTAATTGCGGGAATAAGGATTGGGCAAACTTCTCTGCTCCGACGATTACCTTCCAGATCTTGTGAACCGTGGCCTTTAGGAAGTCAAGGTTACGCTGCTCGCTGATAAGAACGCGTTCCCAATCCCACTGATCCACGTATGCGGAGTGGTCGTGATCGAGGAAATAGTCCTTGCGCACGGCGCGCATGTCGGTGCAAATACCCTCGCCAACCTTGCAATCGAATTGCTTGAGGGCGACGCGTTTCCACTTGGTTGCGGCCTGCACAACCTGCGCGTCGATGGGATGCAGGTTGCGATCATTCGAAATGTGGAACTGCACCGGCGTGCGCGAGCCATCGCGATCCAACATATCGTTGACACCGCTCTCGACATCGACGATGAGGGGGACTTCGACCATCATCAGGTTGAGTTCCTTGCACAGGTTATCTTCGATATAGCGCTTCACCTGGAAGATGACTTGCTGCGTCTCTTTCGGGCTCAGCAACGAACGGTACCCGCGCGGCAGGACTTTTTCTAATTCCTTGTAATCGCCAATTCCCGGTCCAGCCAGGTCGGCTTTCTTATCTTTATCCAGCACAAGCGTGCTCATGTAGTTTCTCCTTAGCAGATGAATTCTGTGCCGCCCTGTCGACGCGCGGCCTGGCGAAGTTTCGGATTAACCGAGAGACGATGCGTGAAGTCTTAGGGCGTGAGCCGCGTGCTTTGACCCCAAATTCGGGCGTGGCATACTCCAGAACCGCCGCGATGATCAGTAGAATGCCGTCGAGGCCGAGAAAGGCCAACGCGAGCAGAGCAATCATGAGCACCGGCAGCTTCACCTCGCTCGTTGTTATTCTCCATCTGGATTGCCTGCAACGCTGTGACCGTCGTCACTTACTGCAGTAACCGAGGAACGCCCGACACTTCGCGGACCCCAAGTTACCCTCGGCCGGAGTCACGGCTGTGGGTGACCTGGATCACTGCACCCATTTCCGCCAATGTTGAAAATCTCAATAGGCAGCGATTATAGGTTGCTGGGTTCTTTTACATAGAGTTGGGAAGTTGTTGGCATCAGTGTTCACATCCGCCACAAACGTAGCTCGGGTTGCGAGAAGGGTCACTGCTTTCATCGAGTTGCAAAACTATACAAGGAGAAGAAACGAAATCATGAAGACCACAAAGCTGGTGATGCTGGTAATGACAATCGCGGTAGGGCTGTTCATCCTGATTCCCAATCTGTCATGGGCTGCCGACGACGGAGCCTCTCTCTACAAAGCAAAATGTGCCGCCTGCCACGGGGCGGATGCAGCGGGCAAGCCCGCCGCAAAGATTCCGAGCCTGGTTTCCGACGACGCAAAGAAAGCTTCTGATGCTGATCTGGCCAAGGACATCACGGAGAAGCCGAAGCACCCAGCGACAATCAAGAGTCTGACTCCTGACCAGGCGAAGATGATCGTGACTTACGTTCGGAGCTTACAGAAGTAGTAGCTGTTATTGGCTGTTCCTCTTTGCGCACCCGCTGTCGTCGCTAACTTGCGGGCGGCGAGGCGTGAGGGAGTATGAAGATGTCCGGCTCAATTCGGCGGACCGAAGTACAAGCCTGCCGATCCGTTGCCAGTCGGCAGTCTCCTTCCTCATTTGCTTCGCCGGATGGAACAGTCCGCCGGGTTCCGGATGCTGGCCAATCCGGGCCCCGGTATTTTTTTTCGGTTAGCCCGTCGAGGGTATTCTGCGCGCTTCCTAATCTGGTTCCATCATCGTACGCACTCTTACTTAATTTCTCTGGAACGGAAGGCCTGCTGGGAAGCGCCGAGGAGAAATTTCCATGAGTAAGGCGCTGTTATATGACGCGACGATGTGCATCGGCTGCAAACAGTGTGAAGCCGCGTGCGCGCAGCAGAACAAGCTGCCGTACGACGATAGAGTGGCCGCGGAGTCAGTGCAGTCGGAACATAAATATACGGTCGTCATGACCAAGGACGACAAATTCATGCGCCGGCTGTGCATGCACTGCGAGCGTCCTGCGTGCGCGTCGGTTTGTCCGGTCGGTGCTTTCCACAAAACCAAAGAAGGTCCGGTCGTATACGACGTCTGGAAGTGCATTGGCTGCCGCTATTGCATGGTGGCCTGCGCCTTCGCCCAGCCCAAGTACGAATGGGGCTCGCTGAATCCGCGGGTCCGCAAATGCATTATGTGTCCGGACCGAGTGGTTGCCGGCAAGCAGACAGCATGCGCCGAGATCTGTCCCACGGGCGCTACGAAGTTCGGGGATCGCGACGACCTCATTAAGGAAGCGCAGGACCGTATCCGCGACAACCCGTCGAACTACCAGCCTCGGATTTACGGTCTTCATGAGGTTGGCGGAACGTGCGTCCTTATTCTCTCCGGCATGAATGTGGAAGAGTACGGCTATCCCGCCTCCGCGAAAATCGGCGACACCCCGATGCCAGAATATACCGGCCGAGTGATGGAGAAAATTCCGGACTTTATCCCCGTGTGGTCGTTGGTGCTGGGCGGCATTTATTGGATTTCGCATCGCCGCGAAGAGGTAGCCGCCGCTGAAGGTGGTGAGAAAAACGGGAGTAAGCGATGAAGATCAAGCTGACTTTCTGGAGAGTTGTATTCCTTCTGATCATGGCCATGGGCCTGTACTCCACATTTGTTCGCTATTTCTATGGCCTGGGCGCGGTTTCAAACATGACGGATCAGTTTCCGTGGGGGCTCTGGATCGGCTTCGACTGCCTGTGTGGAGTGATGCTGGCGGCGGGCGGGTTTTGCGTGATCGGTGCAGTCTATTTGTTCAACGTGGAGCGATTGCACAGCGTTGTGCGCCCAGCGGTGTTGACTGCCTTCCTCGGCTATTTGCTTTTCATCGTTGGTCTATTGTTCGACCTAGGCCGCCCCTGGTACATCTGGCACCAGCTCATCTACATGAATCCGCACTCGGTCATGTTTGAGGTCGGCATGTGTGTGATAGCCTACACCACTGTTCTCTTCTTCGAATTCCTTCCCAACGTGCTGGAGCGCTTCAATCTGAAGACTCCCATCAAATGGATTAACAAAATCTATGCTGTGCTGGTCGTGTTGGGCATCCTGCTCTCAACTCTGCATCAGAGTTCGCTCGGTTCTCTCTATTTGATTATGCCGAGCAAGTTGCATCCGTTCTGGTACACGCCTGCACTGCCCTTCCTCTTTTTCGGATCAGCGATTGCGGTTGGTTTGGCGATGACGATTTTCGAATCCACGCAGAGCGCGAAGGCGTTGGGCCGTCACCTTGAATTGCCAGTCCTGGTCGAACTGGGTGGCGCGTTGCTGGTTGCTCTGTGGGTCAATGCTCTGCTGCGCTTCGAGGATTACGTTCATCGCGGCATGCTGGGACAAATCATTAAACCCAGCTATGAAGCGTATTTTCTGTGGCTCGAACTGACGCTGGCATTCGTGATTCCAATTACCATGCTGAGCTTCAAGAAGGTCAGGCTATCGCCACAGGGTTTGTATCTAGCCTCTGTCATCAGTCTGCTGGGATTCATCACCAACCGCCTGAATGTCAGCCTCACCGGGTTTGAAACATACGTCGGGCATCACTACATGCCGAAGTGGACGGAGTTCTCTGTGACTCTGATGATCATCGCAATGGGCTTTGCCCTGTTCGGGGTGGCCGTCAAATACCTGCCAATTTTCCCCGAAGAAGAACGTGCCGTGAAGCGCAGTCTTCCAAGCGAACCTGAGCCCGAGGTTGCCACAGCGGTATTGAGCCATGCCGGAGATTGAGCCAACTCGCGGCTACTTAGCATGGAGGCGGTTGAGTCGCAGCCTCAGTGCGAAGCTGATTGGGTCTCTGTTGGCAATGATGGTCGTAATCTTCGCTCTGCTCGGATATGCGAATATCCGATTGCAGCGCCAGCATCTAGAAGAAGCCACACTGACCAGCGCCGAGCGGGTCAGCGATGTAATTAAGCGCAGCACTACGTACTACATGCTGCGCAATGATCGAGAGGGGCTCTACCACGCGATTCAAACCATGGCAGATGAGCCCGGCATGGTCAAGGTTCGCATCCTTGACCAGGAGGGGCGGGTCAGCTACTCCACGGATGCAACAGAAGTCAGCCACGTCCTCGACAAGACAGCAGAGGCCTGCTATGGCTGTCACAATCAAGCCCAACCGTTGGCGCGGCTGAATCGTCCCGACCGCTTTCGCATTTATCGCAACGGTGGCGGACACCGCGTGCTGGGAATTATCACTCCCATTGAAAATCAAGCCAACTGCTCTAACGCCGCCTGCCACGCGCATCCTGCCGACCAGCAAGTTCTGGGCGTTTTGGACACAAATCTCTCTCTAGCGAAAGCGGACGCACAAATTGCGGTCAGCAGTGCCCGCTCGCTCTCATACACGGCGGGTGCAATGCTAATCGTCGCGGTATTGAGTTGGTTATTTGTCTGGAGAGAGGTTGGCAAACCCATCCAGGCACTCGAGAAAGGGACGGAACATCTTTCCCAGGGAGAGCTTGGCTACCAGATCGAGGCGCAATCCCAGGACGAAGTAGGGGATTTGGCGCGGTCGTTCAACGGAATGAGTCTGCAGTTGCGCGCGGCGAATGAGGAAATCGTGACATGGGCCAAGACCCTTGAAGATCGCGTCGACGAGAAGACCAAAGAACTCAGAAGCGCCCACGACCACATGCTGCACGTCGAAAAGATGGCCTCTCTGGGCAAGATGGCGGCGGTGGTAGCGCACGAGGTGAACAATCCACTATCCGGCATTCTGACCTACGCCAAGCTGCTCCGGAAGTGGGTAGAGTCGGGCCAAGCCGGGCATGACAAGCGCGAAGAGGCTATGCAATGTCTGGAACTGATCGCAACAGAAAGCCGGCGCTGCGGCGACCTGATCAAGAACCTGCTGAGTCTTTCGCGCACCGCGCCAATGAACGTTCAATCGACCGATCTGCATGCGGTGATGGATCGCTGCCTGATGCTGGTCCGGCACCAATTGGATTTGGGAGGAATCGAGCTGCAATTGAACATTGCGAAAGACCTCCCGCGCGTGCCCTGCGATCCGGCGCAGATTGAACAAGTCCTCATCGCCCTGATCATGAATGCGATCGATGCCATGCCGCGGGGCGGCAATCTCTGGCTCGATGCCCGTTTGAGTGATGATGAGTCAGAAATCGAGATCCAGGTTCGCGACGATGGAGCGGGCATCGCCCCCGACATCCTGCCGCATATTTTCGAACCGTTTCTGACGACAAAAGAAAGTGGCCATGGAGTCGGACTGGGCTTGGCCATTAGTCGGGGTATCGTGGAGCGGCATAACGGGCGCATCGAGGCCAAATCGGAGTTGGGCCGGGGAACGACCTTCAACATAAGCCTGCCAACTCAAGCGGCTGACCGTCCGTTGGCGCCCGTCAGCGCCGGGAATGACGCAATGAAGGTGAGGTGAACGAAGTGAGCACACAAGGAAAACTGCTGATCGTGGACGACGAACTAAGCGTGCGCGACTCGCTGGGCAAATGGTTCCGTGAAGAAGGTTACGAAGTCGCCACCACAGAAAACGCCAGCGACGCACTCACCCGGCTGGCGGAACAACGCTGGGATGCTGCTTTGGTGGATATCAAAATGCATGGCACCGATGGGATCGAACTGCAGCGGCGTATGCATGAAGTCGATCCGGAGTTGATCGTGATCATGATGACTGGCTATGCTTCCGTCGAGACCGCAGTCACCGCGTTGAAAAATGGCGCCTATGACTATGTGACCAAGCCGCTCGATCCCGATGAGATCGCACATCTGGTAAAGAACGCGCTGGCGCATAAGCGGACGGCGCAGGAGAACGTACTTTTGCGGGAGACGGTGGCAGAAGTTGCGCGTCCGGGAGATCTGATCGGACAAAGCACTGCCATGCGCAAGATCTTTGATGCCATTGAGACGGTGGGTCCCACGGACGCTACGGTGCTGATCACCAGCGAGAGCGGAACCGGGAAGGAATTATTGGCGCGCGCGATCCATCAGGCGAGCCCGCGAAAGTTTCATCCTCTGGTCGTAATTCATTGCGGCGCGCTGACCGAGACGCTTCTGGAGAGCGAACTCTTCGGACATGAGAAAGGCGCGTTCACCGGAGCGCAGTATCGCAAGAAAGGCAAATTCGAAATCGCCGAGGGTGGGACGGTTTTCCTGGATGAGATCGGCGACATCTCCCTGAAGACACAGACCGATTTGCTGCGGGTGCTGCAGGAGCGCGAAATCACTCGCGTGGGCGGCAATCAAATTATCAAGGTAGACTTCCGGTGCATCGCCGCCACCAACAAGGATCTGGAGAAATTGATCGAGGAGGGTAAATTCCGTCCCGACCTTTTCTACCGGCTCAACGTCTTCCGCATCGAACTGCCGCCGTTGCGCGATCGCCGCGAGGACATTCCGTTGCTCGTGGACCACTTCGTCCGCAAGCTCTCTCTGGCGATGAACAAACGCATAACCCGCGTTTCACCTGCAGCCATGAACTTGTTGCAGCAGCAGCCGTGGCTGGGGAACGTTCGTGAACTGGAGAATGCGGTCGAGCGCGCCATGGTTGTGGGCCAGGAGCCGGAACTGAAAGAACAGGACTTCATTTTTAAGCCGCAAAGCGTCTCCAACGGATCGAGTAAGACATTAGACGACATGGAACGCGCTCACATTCTACGAGTAGTGGAAGAATGTGGGGGGAATCAGAGTCATGCCGCGGAGGTGCTCGACATCGATCGAGTCACGCTTTATCACAAGCTGAAGAAATATGGCTGGACTCGCGCTTCGGTGGATCGAGATAAGAAGCCCGATGAAGTCGCGCGGTGAAGGCACGCGATGAAGCTATTGCATCTGTTGCCGATCGGGAATGTGGATGACGGGTTGCTGAAGGATCTTTGTCCTTCCATCGAAGAAATTTTTCGCGTTCCCTGCAAAGTGCTTCCCGTCCGTCTTGACCCGGAGTGCGCCTTCCACGGAGAGCGGCAGCAATATCATTCCTCGGAAATTCTGCACCGCATGCAAAGTTTTCTTACCGCGGATTCGTGGCGACTGCTGGGTATCGGGGCTGTGGATATGTATATCCCGATTCTCACTTTCGTTTTTGGCGAGGCGCAGGTGGGTGGTCCGTGTGCGGTGGTCTCAGCGCACCGACTGCGCCAGGAGTTCTACGGATTACCCTCCGACCGCAAACTGTTTCGCCAGCGCCTGATCAAGGAAGCCGTGCATGAAGTGGGACACACTCTGCACTTAACTCATTGCGATGACTATCGCTGCGCGATGGCCTCGTCCCATGCCGTGGAGTGGATCGACCTGAAGGAAAGCGCGCTGTGCGCTACGTGCCAAAGCGTGGCAACACCTATAACGCAAGTCCAGCCGGCGCGAAACTTCTGAACTCGTGGACACCCTCGAGTGTATTGCACCCAAGGTTGCTGGACGCAAGAACACCGGCCGCCCGGTGTCCTGGCTGTTTAGCCTTGGATCCGGGCGGCCGGTGCTTCAGCGGTCCTCAGCGAGGCCGGTTCTCCTCGCATACGAGGTGCGCTTATGACAGGAAGAACTCTTTCGCTATCGGCAGCCAGTCCTGGTCTGGGATCTGGGCGGAGATGCTGTCTACGGCTACTCCGCCGTCCTGGGCCATCGCACCCGCCATTGCCATCGGCATGTGGCGCTGCAAGCGGCTTGCGGACTCTTCTGTCCACCAGCGGGCCATCGCGCCACCCAGCAGGTTGCGGAAGCTTGTCTTGGCGTCGGGGGCCTGGACCGTCATCAGCCAGCCTTCGCCGTAAGGATCGCGGAGCGCCAGCTTCGCATCCTTCATGACGGCTTCGTTGATGTCAGAGACGCTGCCTTCGATGGGCGAAACCATGTCGACGGTGCGACCGTCGCGATGAATGGTGCACATCTTCTGGCCCTGGCGAATCCACTGGCCGCGTTGCGGCAGCGTGATGCTCTCGAGCTCGCCGGTGAGCTTGGAGGCAAAATCATCCATGCCGACCCGCACCAAGCTGGGGCTCTCGCTCAATGCCCAAGTGTGACCAGGGTGATAGCGCAAATTCTCCGGAACTTCGAAGCCGCCGACCAGAGCTGGCTGCAAACGCGGTGCGTTTGCCTCCTGCCTGGGCGCGGCAACCTGCAATGCTGGTTGTACAACTGCGTGGCGGCTGCGGAAATGATCGATCAGTAAGAAACTTGCGAATGTGAAGAGAACCAGTAGGACTGTCATAAGTCACCTCGTCGGAGGGCCGTCGAGCGAGCCACTCAGCACTTTTGTTAAGGCAATCGCCGTGCCAAGCGCGGCCGAGTTGCGCGTGGGAGGGTTGCGGACGGCGATCTCGTGCTGAATCAGTCGGATAGACGAAGCGCAATGTTATGACGCGAGAGTGTGCGATGAAGTTGTCAACAGTGGCTTGATTGAAATTGCAACAGGCTTAAAGCTAGTGTTTGCAACGTTTCAGAGAAGAAGACGTGATCAGGCTTTGCAATCAAAGGCTTACGGGCGAGGAGCTAAAGATGAATATCACAACAGCGAAAGTTGAAGAATGCAACGGCGAAAGACTACTCCGGGGAGTATTGCTCCTGCAGTTCGGCGTCCGCCGTTTCAGTAGTTGCGGTTGGCGCGTTGATGCCGTATTCCAATCCTTTTTCGAAGGCCTTGAGGTTTAGATCAAGGAAGCTGGGCGGAACGGAATCTGCCACTGCTTTGCGAACTGCGTCGGCATCCAGCAGGTGAGTGACGGCGGTGAAGAATCCGACCATCACGGAATTCAGCACCATACGCTTTCCGAGTTCTTCGGCGATGCGGGTCGCTGGGATGCTGTAGACCTGGAGTTCCTGGTTGATATCGGAGACTCGTACGAGATCCTGCTCAACAATAAGGATGCCGCCATCTTTCAACTCGGGGACGAAACGTACGTAGGCTTCCTGCGACATAACGACGAGGATGTCGGGCTTGGTGACGTAAGGGTACAACACAGGCGAATCGGAAAGGACGAGCTGCGCGCTGCAGGCTCCGCCACGGGCTTCCGGGCCGAAGTTCTGTGTCATGGTGGCGAAAGCGCCTTGGTAGATCGATGCGGCCTTGCCGAGGAGAATTGCCGAAAGGATGACTCCCTGGCCGCCGAAGCCCGCGACTCGAATTTCAGTTAGCTGCATACTGGCACCTCTTGTTCGTCTTGTTCTACGAATTTTTCGCCTAACGATTCCGTGAATTGCGCTCGCATCATGGTGCCGTAGTCGGGGCGGTCGCGGTCTACGAATTTGCCTACGATGATCTCGCCGGTCATAGTGAGGCCGACCTCGCTGGTAGGCGCGCCGTGCCGCACTTTACTCTTCTCTTTGTAGTACTTCATGGTGTCGAGACCGTCGCCCAGTTTGTTGCGGCGCTGATAGAGAGTGGGACAGGGCGAGATGACTTCGATAAAAGAGAAACCTTTTTTCTGAAACGCCTCGCCGATGGAGCGCGAGAGCTGGCGTACGTGGAAGGTGGTCCAGCGTGCGACGTACACCGCGCCAGCGGCTTCGACCAAGTGCGGTAAGTTGAACGACGGCTCGAACACGCCGTAAGGATTGGTGGAGGTGGTCGAGTGATCGGGAGTGGTGGGCGCGGTTTGGCCGCCAGTCATGGCGTAGATCAGGTTGTTGACGCAGATGACCTTCAGATCGATGTTGCGGCGGGCGGCGTGAATCAGATGATTGCCGCCAATGGCTGAGAGGTCGCCGTCACCGGAGTAGACGACAACGTTGAGCTTTGGGTTGGCCAGTTTGAGGCCGGTGGCGAACGGGATGGCGCGGCCGTGCGTGGTATGGAAAGAATCCAGTTTGACGTAGCCGGCGACGCGGCCAGTGCAGCCGATGCCTGAGACCAGCGCCAGCGATCCCAAATCGATTTTTGAGTCGATGAGCGCACGGGCAAAAGAGTTCACCGTGGTGCCGATGCCGCATCCCGGGCACCAGATGTGAGGCATACGATCGGTGCGCAAGAAAGGCTCGACTGGGTTGACGGCAGGATTACCAATATCGATCAAGCTGTCTGACATCTGCTAGCCTCCACGATCACTTTGAGGATGTCTTCGGGTCTGTGAACGCCGCCGCCCGCGTGCGACACGGCGAACGTCTTCGCCTGACCGGCAGCAGCCCGCTCCACTTCCCGCACCATCTGGCCGAGATTCAGCTCGGGAACGACGAATGCTTTGACCTTGGCTGCAAGCTCTCGGATCTTTTTTTCTGGAAATGGCCATGCGGTGATCAGACGCAACTTGCCAACGCGCAGACCCTGTTCACGAGCTACCCCGATGGCTCGTTGCGCCACTCGGGAAGTAATTCCGTAGGAGACGACCACGACGTCGGCGCCGTCGAGCTGCTCTTCCTCGAACATGGCGATGCGGTCGGCGGCGTCGCGAATCTTGTTTTGCAAGCGCCGAACCAGCTTGTCCTGAACTTGCGGCGTCATGTTGGGGTAACCGTGTTCGTCGTGCGTCAAGCCAGTCACATGAAAGTTGTAGCCTTCGCCGGCGTGCGCCATTTCCGGGACTTGGTCGCCATTGGTGTCGTAGGGCAGGTAGTCCTCAACGGACTTGCGGGTATGCTTGCGCGGCACGACTTCGATTTGGTCGGCGGGAGGGATGACGACTTTCTCGGTCATGTGGCCGACGACTTCATCCATCATGAACATCACGGGCACGCGAAATTCCTCGGCCAGGTTGAAGGCTTTGATGGTGAGATCAAAACACTCCTGCGGAGAATTCGGGCAGAGCGCGATGATCTCGTAGTCGCCATGCGAGCCCCAGCGCGCCTGCATCATGTCGGCTTGCGCGGGGAGCGTGGGCAGGCCGGTGGATGGGCCGCCGCGTTGCACATCCACGAACACACAGGGCGTTTCGGTCATAGCGGCGTAGCCGATATGCTCCATCATCAAAGAGAATCCGGGACCGGAAGTGACGGTGAATGCCTTCGCTCCTCCCCATACAGCGCCTTGCAACGTGATGGATGCGGCGAGCTCGTCTTCCATCTGGATGAAGGTTCCTCCCACCTTAGGCACGCGAGAGGCGAAACGCTCCACAACTTCAGTGGAAGGAGTGATGGGATAGCCGGCCGCGAATCGTGCGCCAGCCGCAAGGGCTCCTTCACAGCAAGCGTGGTCGCCGTCGATGAAGTGTATGCCAGTGAGAACTCCGCGAGGATCGGCTTTCATTTTTTACCTTCCTTGGCGCCAGAGTTCTTGGTAGCAAAGATTGCGAAATCGGGGCAGTACATGCCGCACAAGTCACATCCGCTGCACTTCTCGGGATGAACCACATGCGGGGGATGGTAACCCTTGGAATTGAAAGCGGAAGAAAGAGCGAGCACGTGGGAGGGACAAAACTCCACACAGAAGCCGCAGGATTTGCAGTGCTCGACGACGATGGAAACGCGTCCTTTTGCCATGAGAACTCCACGCTGAAGCTGGTAGAACACCCACGAAAACCTTAGGTAATTATGCCTTGCGGGAAGATGGTTAAATGTGACAGTAGTCACAGATGTATGTGAAGAAGCGCACGTCAGGCGCATCCGGACAGAGAGAAACGTCACAGATTTTGTCGGAAGTCTTAGGCCGTCCTGGAGTATTATTTCGTCGTGCGGAGTGGCACCGTCGATTGTGTCTTTGATCACAGTAACGGGAGAACCGATGGAGTATGAATAAGTTGAGAGGAAATTGCGCTCATCTTCTTCTGCCACTCCTGGTAGCAAGAGGGTCGGCTTTCGGTTTCAGAGCACGCTTGGGCTTCAGTGAGAGCCCTCGGTCCTAAAGGAGAAATTGCGATGTCGCTGAGGAAAGTGATTTTGATGTTTACCGCCCTAGTCGTACTTACCTGCATGGTAGCGGCGCAGGATCAAACGCCGGACCAAAACAAAACAGTCATCCAGCATGTCCCGATCACGACCACGTCGCCGGTTTCCGGCAAAGAGATGTATACGGCGTACTGTGCGGTTTGCCATGGAACGGACGGCAAAGGCGGAGGGCCCGCGGCCAGCGCGCTGAAGATGCCTCCGACCGATCTTACCCAGCTGAGCAAGAACAACGGGGGAAAGTATCCCGCTCTGAAAGTCACTTCCACCATTCGCGGCACGGGCGATCTGCCCGCGCACGGATCCAGAGATATGCCGGTGTGGGGACAGTTATTCTGGAATATGAGTCGTGGACACGAGGGTGAAGTGCAGCAACGCGTGTCGAACCTTACCCATTACATCGAGACTCTGCAAGCGAAATAGGGCGTTCGCCAGAGTTGTGTAGACAGGCCCAAGAGTTGCGGGCACGAGCGGTGGTTCGTGCCCGTTTTTTCTCTGTTGAGCGGTAATTCTCCCATTCAGCTTTCGTTGCGCAACTGGCGTTTTAGCTGCCGCTATGAGGTCTCCAGGCCTCGCGGTTGGTGGCCGCTACATGCTGGATGCTCTTAACTGCCTTCATATACTGGGCCCGCTCGAAGGCTGAAGGATTGGGGCAGCGGATCTGGCTCATGCTGCCTTTCATGAGCTGGACAGATTCGTATTCGTGTTTTTCCATCCATTCCAGCAAACCCGATTCGATTTTCCGAAGATGGTCGATGCCGTTGCGTAACAGCACGGAGCAGAGCATCGTAACGTCGGCGCCGACCATCAGCAGCTTAACCACGTCCTCGGGACCATGAACGCCACTGGTCGCCGCCAGATTAGCGCGGATGCGACCGTAGAGGATACCGATCCAGGTCAGCGGAAGCCGCAACGCTTGTGGAGTGCTGAGCAGCACGTTCGGTTGGATTTCCAGTTCCTCGAGGTTGATGTCCGGTTGGTAGAAGCGATTGAATAGGACGAGCCCGTCCGCGCCTGCGTCATTCAGCCGTTTCGCCATATTGGCCATGTTGCTGAAAAAGGGGCTGACCTTTACCGCGACAGGGATTGTCACCGCTGATTTCACCGCTTTAAGTATGTCGATGTATTCCTGCTCGATTGCGAGGGAGCTAATGTCGGGATCGGCGGCGATCGAGTAGATGTTGCATTCCAAAGCGTCCGCGCCGGCCTGCTCAATGAGCTTGGCGTACTGCGTCCAGCCGCCGACAGTGGTGCCGTTGAGGCTGGCGATAATTGGCATCGACACTACTTGCTTGGCCCGACGGATGTGATTCAGATATCCCTCAGGTCCCAGGTGGAATTCATCGGGCTGCGGGAAAAAGCTGGACGCCTCTGCAAAACTGTCGGTCCCTTCGGCCAGATGGTATTCGAGCTCGAAGCTTTCTTGCCGCAACTGCTCTTCGAACAGCGAATACAACACAACTGCGGAGGCTCCCGCATCTTCGAGACGCTTAATGCCGTCGATTTCCTGGGATAGGGGTGAGGCTGAAGCCACCAAAGGAGTACGCAGCTGCAAACCTAGATAGTTAGTCTTGAGATCGATCATGATTGCTCCTGGCAAGCGAAGAGGTTGGAAACAACATCTCCGCCGTCATTTAAAGGGTTTTCGCAAAGGCGCAGCTGGCTGCAACTTGCATGCAACGCCTGTAGTTCATTCGGCCTTGGCCGGTTCTTTGTCACCTTTCCGTTGCGCCATATATTCGTACAGGCGAAAACGGGTAATGGCATCATGCTGAGCTTCATCCCACAGGTGCTTGGCATCTTCCGGTCTGCTTTTGGTGAGCATTTTGAAGCGTGTTTCCATCTGCATGAAATCCGCGACTTTGCGGGTGGGGGTCCGGGAATCGAGAATCAGCGGATTCTCGCCTTGGGCCGTCCGTTCCGGGTTGTAGCGATAGAGCAACCACTGTCCAGAATCGACGGCCACTTTCTGATCCGACATCGCAGTCGTCATGTTGATGCCGTGAGCGATACAATGCGAATAGGCGATGATGAGACTGGGCCCGTCGTAAGCTTCAGCCTCCAGGAACGCTTTTAGCGTGTGCTCGTCTTTGGCGCCCATGGCCACACTGGCCACGTAGATGTTTCCGTAGCTCATGGCGATGAGTCCCAGATCTTTCTTGGGGCCAGGCTTGCCGCCAGCGGCAAATTTTGCCACTGCGCCGCGTGGAGTAGATTTAGACGCCTGCCCTCCGGTGTTGGAGTAGACCTCAGTATCGAGCACCAGCACGTTGACGTTGCGACCGCTGGCTAACACATGATCGAGGCCGCCGTAGCCGATGTCATAGGCCCAGCCGTCTCCGCCAACGATCCAAATACTCTTCTTGACCAGCAAGTCAGCGACGGAAAGCAGTTGCTTCGCGTCCGCGGAACTTACGCCGTGCAGTTTTTCTTTCAGCAGATCCACGCGTTGGCGCTGTTCGTAGATGTCTGCTTCGTCCTTCTGCGGAGAAGTGAGAAGTGCCGTGGCGAGTTCTTCGCCAATCGTTCCCGCGACGCGCTTGACCAATTCCTGAGCGAACTCGGCCTGCTTATCGACGGAAAGCCGGAAGCCCAAACCGAACTCGGCGTTGTCTTCGAAGAGAGAATTCGACCATGCGGGTCCGCGGCCATCTGCGTTCTTCGTCCAAGGCGTGGTGGGCAGGTTGCCGCCATAGATCGATGAACACCCGGTAGCGTTGGCAATGATGGCGCGGTCGCCAAACAGTTGCGACATCAGCTTGAGATATGGAGTTTCCCCGCAACCGGCGCAGGCGCCGGAAAACTCGAACAGAGGCTCCTGCACCTGCTGTTGGCGGATATTTCCGGCTTTAATGTTGCGCCGATCGAGCTCCGGGATATTGAGAAAGAAATCCCAGTTCTCGCGCTCCGGTACGCGCAGCGGAGGTTGCGGCACCATGTTGATGGCTTTGAGCCGCGTTTCGGCCTTGTTCTTCACTGGACAAATTTCCACGCAGATGCCGCAGCCGGTGCAGTCTTCCGGCGCGACCTGGATCGTATACTTGAGGCCCTGCCATTCCTTGTCGCGAGTCTCAGTGGACTTGAATGTCGCGGGAGCGTGTTCCAATTCTTTCGAGTCGTAAACCTTGATGCGGATGACCGAATGCGGGCAAACCATGGCGCACTTTCCGCACTGGATGCAGATCTTTGAATCCCAGGCGGGGATTTCGAGCGCCAGGTTGCGCTTCTCCCACTTCGCGGTTCCGGTGGGGAAAGTGCCATCCACGGGAAATGCGCTAACCGGTAATTCGTCGCCGCGTCCGGCATAGATCGTGCCCAGTACATCGCGCTCGAATTCCGGCGCTGAGATGGAAAATGGCGGCGGTAACTCAATTTTGCTGGTGAGTTCAGTGGGGACCTTCACTTCGAACAAGTGGGCCAGTGTTTCGTCTACGGCTTTCATGTTCTTCTGAACGATCTCTTCGCCCTTGCGACCATAAGTGTGACGAATTGATTCGCGAATCGCCTCGATCGCTTGATCCGCCGGCAAGACCGCGGAGATAGCGAAGAAGCACACCTGCAGAATCGTGTTCATGCGGCTGCCCATGCCGGTGTCCCGCGCCACCTGGTAGGCGTCAATCACGTACAGTTTCGCGCGTTTCGAAATGAGCTGCTGTTGGACGGAACGGGGAAGATGGTCCCAAACTTCATCCGCACCGAATGGACTATTCAACAGGAAAGTGCCGCCGGGAACCAAAGCGCTCAGCATGTCGTAGCGCTCGAGGAAGATCCATTGATGACACGCTACGAAGTTCGCGCTTGAAACCAGATAGCTGGAGCGAATGGGCTGCGGCCCGAAACGGAGGTGGGAAATGGTTGCAGCGCCGGACTTCTTGGAATCGTAGACAAAATATCCCTGCGCGTAATTATCCGTGTTCTCGCCGATGATTTTGATTGAGTTCTTGTTGGCGCCTACGGTGCCGTCCGCGCCCAAACCGTAAAACATTGCCCGGACAACATTGGCAGGCTCGATGGAGAAGCCGGCGTCATAGGGCAAACTGGTGTGGCTAACGTCATCATGAATGCCGATGGTGAAGTGATCTTTAGGCTGATCTGCTTTCAAATTGTCATAGACCGCCTTGACCATGGCTGGAGTGAATTCCTTGGAGGAGAGCCCATAGCGTCCACCTACGACGGCCGGGGCTACTTTTCGCGGACTGAAGCCAGCTTTGACGCCTTCGTGAAGCGAGTTTACGACATCGAGGTAAAGCGGTTCGCCAATCGCACCCGATTCCTTGGTGCGATCGAGGACGGCGATCTTGCGCACGCTGACTGGCAGAGCCGCGAGGAATGCCTGCACCGGGAAGGGGCGATACAAATGTACTTTCAGCAGTCCGAGCTTTTCGCCCTGGGCGTTAAGGGATTCGACGGTTTCGTGAGCCACCTCGGCACCCGAGCCCATGATCACGATCACGCGCTCCGCGTCCGGTGCACCAACGTAATCAACCAGATGATAGGAGCGGCCCGCCACTGCGGCGAACTTGTTCATCACGGATTGGACAATTTGCGGACAAGCATCGTAATAAGAATTTGCCCGTTCGCGCATCTGGAAGAAGACGTCGGGATTCTGTGCCGTACCACGTAGGACCGGATGATCCGGCGAGAGCGCGCGCTGCCGATGCTCGAAGACGCGGTCCATGTTGATGAGCGCGCGCATATCGTCTTCGGTGAGCATTTCGATCTTGTTCACTTCGTGCGAGGTGCGGAAGCCATCAAAGAAATGCAGGAAAGGGATGCGCGACTCGAGCGCTGCGGCATGAGCGATGAGGGCCATGTCCATCGCCTCCTGCACCGAGTTGGAACTAAGCATGGCGTAGCCGGTAGCGCGGCAGGACATGACGTCCGAATGATCCCCGAAGATCGACAGGGCGTGGGTCGCCAGCGTGCGTGCCGAAACATGGAACGCCGTGGGCGTAAGCTCTCCAGCAATCTTGTTCATGTTCGGTATCATGAGCAGCAGCCCCTGCGAGGCGGTAAACGTAGTGGCCAGCGAACCAGTTTGCAGCGCGCCATGCACCGCCCCGGCAGCGCCACCCTCACTTTGCATCTCGATCACGTGGGGCACTGTCCCCCAGATGTTCTGGATACCCTGAGACGCCCATTCGTCCGCCCATTCGCCCATGTTGGAAGAAGGAGTGATGGGATAAATGGCAATGACTTCGTTGACACGATAGGCGACGTAGGCGACCGCCTCGTTTGCATCCATGGTCTTGAACTTGCGTTTCATGAGCACTCGACCACCTTTACATGCAGATATGAATGTGTGATTTGGTTATTTCCCACTTGTCTGCATAAGCATGGACGATGGCGCAGAAGAACGCAGCAAGGCAAGTCACAGAGGAATGTGATTTCCGTCACATGGGTAGCGGAAACAGGAATTGTGAGGGACATCACACCGCCGTGTATCTTGCAGCACAGCCAAGCGGTCGATCCAGACGGACACTAGCGGCAGAGACCGGCTCCACATGACTGCGATTGTCCCAGATGCGACTCGCAGCGAGGGGGCCCGGTGTTCGACACGAAGGTTGTTCGAGACGAGGTTGTTTCAGGAGGCTCGCATGCTCTCGCCGTACGGATTGGAGATTGTGGAAAGCTGCATAACCTGCAAGCTGCGCGCTGACCGCATCTTTTGCGATCTGCCGCCCACGGCGTTGCAGAACTTTGAAAACATCAAGTTCGCTACTGCCTATCCCCAGGGAGCGGTGCTGTTTGTGGAGGGGCAGATGCCCCGCGGCATCTTTGTGCTCTGCAAAGGCGGGGTTAAGCTCTCGATTAATTCCCCGAGCGGGAGGACGATGATCGTGAAACTCGCGGAACCCGGGGAGGTATTGGGGTTGAGCGCGACTATCTCTGGCAAACCCTACGAAGTGACGGCAGAGACGATCGATCCCTGTCAGGTCAATTTCGTGAAGCGCGATGATTTTCTGAAGTTTCTGAAGGACGATGTAGAAGCCTGCTTCAAAGTGGCAGAGCAGTTGGGTGAAAAGTATCACAACGCGTGTAAGGAAGTGCGGTCGCTGGGACTGTCGCACTCCGCGGCCGAGAAATTGGCCAAGCTGCTTCTGGAATGGAGCTCCAAGAACGGCGAAGGCGCGAAAGCGGAGCCGCGGTTGAAGTTGAGACTCACCCACGAGGAAATCGCGCAGATGATCGGGACTTCGCGAGAAACGGTCACGCGGCTGTTTGCGGAGTTGAAGAAGCGTCAGATATTGCAGTCGAAAGGCTCGACTCTGGTGATTCGCAACACGTTAGCGCTGCGCGAGATCGCGAATCGCAACTAGGCGCACCGCCTTGGCGCGATGCTTCGCAAGATACGCTGCGGGGACGTAACTATCACATTCTGCATAGTTTGAAGTCTCGTGACGGTAATCACAATTCGAGGTGATGATCATCACCGCCGCGAGTTCCCTTCTCTTTTATCGTTGCGCCGTGGGTGGGCGACAGCGCCCGGTTCTGGGAGGATAGAGCAAATGACTACTGCAAACGGCAAGGGGCAGCATCCAAATCAGGTAACGCAAAAGCCGCGACTGATTTTTTGGGAGTTGACGAAAGGGTGCAATCTCCGCTGCATCCATTGCCGGGCCAGTGCGACGGAGTTGAGTTCTCCCTCTGATCTGTCCACACAAGCGGCACGCGACATCATCGATCAGATTGTCGAGATGTCTTCTCCTATTCTCGTGCTTAGCGGCGGCGAACCGCTCTTCCGCTCAGATATTTTTCAGTTGGCGCAATACGGCACAGATAAAGGGCTGCGAGTGGCGTTGGCCACGAATGGCACTCTGGTTACGAAAAAGGTCGCGCAGAAGATCGTCGATAGCGGTGTGAAGCGTGTGGCCATCAGTCTTGACGGCGCCGACGCAGCCACTCACGATACGTTCCGCGGCATTCCTGGCGCGTTTGACGCGGCCATTACAGGTTTCCGCAATCTCAAAGATCTCGGCATGTCGGTGCAGATCAATACTACGATCGCTCGTCACAATGCCCATCAACTTCCGGACGTGCTTGAACTCGCGAAGTCTCTCGGAGCAGACGCGCTGCACACGTTTCTCCTGGTACCGGTGGGTTGCGGTGTAGATATCGCTGCCGAGCAGATGGTTCCACCGGAAGAGTACGAGCGGATGTTGAACTGGTTCTACGATCGCTCGCTGGAGGGTGGCATCGAGTTGAAGGCAACTTGTGCGCCCCATTACTTCCGCGTGGTTCGACAACGGCGCGTGGCCGAGCACCGTTCCGCGGCTGCGGCTCAGGCTGCGCATGCGGTACCCGAAGAGCTGCAGGAGTCGCCAAGCAACGTTTCGGCAAACATTGGCCCCACTGAGATGGCGATGCCCGGCTCGACCGGCATCGAATTGAAGCCGCATGGGATTGGAAAGGCCGTGGGACACCCTGGAACTCATCCGTCCGATATGAACGCCATGACGAAAGGATGCCTGGCTGGAACCGCTGTGTGTTTCATTTCTCATCAGGGCGAGGTTTATCCCTGTGGATATTTGCCTGCCTTGGCAGGCGATCTGAAAAAGCAGGCGTTTGCCGACATCTGGAAGAACTCCGTGGTATTCAATCAACTGCGCGATACCAATAACTTGAAGGGAAAGTGCGGTTGCTGCGAGTTCCGCAATATTTGCATGGGTTGCAGGGCACGAGCATTCGCCGTCACCGGTAACTATCTGGATGAGGAACCCTTCTGCGTCTACGAACCGCACACTAAAGTCTTGCAGGAAAAGGATATTGTGCCTGCGGAAGTCGTGCGCTGAGACGTTAGCGAGGCTTTTCACCACAGCTGCGCAGAGAAACAAACGCGAAGGAAATCACGCTAGCTGGCCCTCCCCCAGCAGTTCTGATCGGTTTTCTCTGCTATTTGTACCTCTGTGGTGGAAAGCTCTTAAACGGGCCAAAAGACACGAACCCAGCGTCATATCCCACTAAGCAACCTCCTTAGTCCCACTAGTTCTTCAGCCGCATCCACCCTAACTCACTGAAAATAAATGTTCTTCCTGTTCTGGCAAGGAGCCGGCCTTTGGCACAGGGGGTGCTTTTCCTAAAGCGTAGTCTACAGGAGTTGAGACGTGGAACCGGCTCTCATGGTGGTTGGCCTGAATTATCGTACGGCCCCAGTGGCAGTGCGGGAACGTTTCTGGATCAGCGAGAATCGGCGCTATCAAGCCCTGGTGCAGTTGTCACGGGCGGAGGGCATCGACGAAGTGATTGTGCTGGCCACTTGCAACCGCACTGAGTTTTTGCTGTGGGCGAACGACGTCACTTTGGCCGCGAACTCCGTGATGCGGCTTCTCGGCGCCGAATACGGACTCTTGCTGTGCGAGTGGAAGCATTTCTACCGCTTGCTGGACGAAGCTGCCCTGCTGCACATTTTTCGAGTCGCATCCAGCCTGGACTCGATGGTGGTGGGCGAGCCGCAGGTGGTGTCCCAAGTGAAACAGGCTTGGCAGCAGGCACAGAAGATTGGCGCTACGGGACGCTTTCTTGATGCCGTGATGCAGAAGGCGCTCACGGTCTCGAAGCGCGTGCGCACGGAGACGGCGATTGGAAATGCAGCAGTTTCCATTCCGTATGCCGCGGTGGAACTCACACGGCAGATTTTCGGTACGCTGGGAAACAAGAAAGTCCTTTTGTTAGGCGCGGGAAAGATGAGCGAACTTTCAGCCCGCGGGTTGCTCAACCAAGGAGCCGCTTCCGTCTGTGTGATCAACCGCACTCTGGAGCATGCCACTGAACTGGCAACAAAACTGGGCGGGACTGCGATTCCCTTCGAAGAGCGCTGGCAACATATGTCGAACGCCGACATCATCATCAGCTCGACTTCGTGTCCGCACACGATTCTCAGTCGCGAGGAAGCCGAGAACATGACTCGTGGGCGCAAAGACAAGCCCCTGGTGATTGTGGATATCGCAATGCCGCGTGACATAGACTCGGTGGTACGCGAGGTCAAGGGCGTTTTCCTCTATGACCTGGACGACCTGGAAAACGTAGTCGACCACAATGCGGGCGAGCGTGAGATTGCCGCCGCCGAAGCACAAAAGATTCTGCAGTCCGAAGCCCAAGGCTTCCGTCGCAGGCTGATGGCGGAGAGGGTGGTACCAACCATTGTTGCGTTGCGCCAGCGGCTGGACGAAATTTGCCGGCAAGAATTGGATTCCTTCCGACAAGAGTGCGGACCTTTTTCCAAGGATCAGGACGAAATGTTAAACGCAGTCATGTCCCGTATGACGCAGAGGATCGCAGGGTCCCTGGCCCGTGAGCTCAAGGAACTTCCAGAAAAGATGGAGCAGGAACAGATGACCACTGCATTGCAGCGGCTCTTCCATCTGCAAACGCCTAAAACGGCGATTGCCGGCACCATTTCTTAAGAGTAGTAGCGAAGACCATGGCGAACGACGAGCAAGCCGCATCTCATTCCCAGATCTAGTTCGCATCCGGAAAAGCTCTGCTGGTCATTGGACAATCCTGTTATGACGACGTAAAGTCGGCGTGTGATCAGCCTCTCCACTCGTATTCCACTGATTGCTCACGTCCAGGGGCGACACGGACGCGTTGCTATTGTCGATTCACACGGGGCCTTCGCCTACGACGACTTGCTCGACGCATCGGCGCGCGTGGCGACGGCGCTGCTCACTGGCCGCGACGACCTCCGCGAAGAGCGAGTGGCGTTTCTGATCGTGCCGGGATTTGCCTGGGTGGCAGTGCAGTGGGGGATCTGGCGGGCAGGTGGAGTTGCCGTCCCGTTGCCGCTCGGCTCTGCAAAGCCTGAACTGGAATATTTGATCGACGACGCCCAGGCATCGGCCCTGGTGTTTGATGCTCAGGCCGCTTCCCTGCTGACACCAATTGGCACAGCCCGTGGCATCCGCACGTTGTCGTATGAGCAGATTTTCGCTCACCCATCAGCAGGACTACCTGACATCGGCCCGGAGATCACTAACGATCGGCGGGCTATGATTCTTTACACCAGCGGCACGACGAACCGGCCGAAGGGCGTGGTCACAACCCATGCCAATATTGCAGCGCAGATCACGAGCCTAGTGGAGGCTTGGGAGTGGTCGACCGACGATCGCATCGTTCTATGTTTGCCGCTGCACCACGTGCACGGAATCATCAACGTGGTTTCCTGTGCACTGTGGTCGGGCGCGACCTGCGAGATGCTGCCGCGCTTTGATGCAAATGTCGTGTGGGATTGCATCGCCGGTGGCGGCGTAACTTTGTTCATGTCAGTACCGACAGTTTATGTGAAGCTCATCGTTGCCTGGGACGCGGCTTCGCCAGAGCGCCGCGCGGAGCTGAGTCAGGCCTGCAGAGGGTTGCGGTTGATGGTTTCTGGGTCGTCCGCGCTGCCGGTAGGCACGCTCGAGCGCTGGAAAGAAATCAGCGGCCACACATTGCTCGAGCGTTACGGTATGACGGAGATTGGCATGGCGCTGTCGAACCCGTTGCGGGGCGAGCGCACTCCAGGCAGTGTTGGTACGCCGCTGCCCGGCGTCGAGGTCCAGCTTGTTGGAGAAAACGGCGCGCAGGTTGTCCCGGGAACTCCGGGCGAGATCGAAGTTCGGGGTCCAAGCGTGTTCGCAGAATACTGGGGCCAGCCCGATGCCACACGCGCTGCCTTCCGCGACGGCTGGTTTCGCACCGGCGACACGGCGGTAGTGGAGAACGGTGTCTATCGCATTCTTGGCCGGACGAGCATTGACATCCTCAAGACGGGCGGACACAAGGTGTCCGCGCTCGAGATTGAGGAGGCACTGCGCGAACATCCCGCAGTGGCCGAGTGTGCCGTTGTCGGCGTGCCCGACCCAGAGTGGGGCGAGCGCGTGGCGGCAGCGGTGGTGCTGAATGATGGCGACGCCCTTGATCTGGAGTCGTTCCGTGCCTGGGCCAAAGAGTTGCTGGCGGCTCATAAAGTGCCTTCGCGGCTTCTCGTCCTGGATGCCCTTCCTCGCAATGCGATGGGAAAGGTAACGAAACCCGCGTTGGTGGCGCTGTTTCAAAACAGCTGCGGCGGCTCTGCTGACGTCTAGACTCGTCTCACGTGCCTTGACACGCCGTGTTATCCTCCTGCCGACGCAAGGATACCGCCATGGCCAATGAAGCGGTGACCCGCTCACTTCCCGCAGTTCACACCAAGCTCTCACGCCAGCAAATCACTGGATTCTGGGGAGCATGGGCCGGCTGGACGCTGGACGGCATGGATTCTGTGATCTACGCACTCGTCCTCAGCCCTGCACTCACGGAACTGCTTCCGAAGTCGGGATACAAAGCCACTCCCGCCAATGTGGGATTCGCGGGATCGACACTGTTTGCACTTTTCCTCGTGGGCTGGGGATTGTCATTGGTTTGGGGGCCGATTGCCGACAGGTTTGGCCGCAGCCGGGTGCTGGCTGCCACCATCTTCGTTTATGCGATCTTCACGGGAGCTGCCGCTTTGTCGCAAACCGTTTGGCAACTGGGATTGTTCCGCTTGCTGGCGGGCGTCGGAATTGGCGGCGAATGGGCGTTGGCGGGCACATACGTCGCCGAAGCCTGGCCGGAAGATCGCCGCAAGATGGGCGCTGGATATCTGCAGACTGGTTATTATGCGGGCTTTTTTCTGGCTTCGGCTCTCAATTACACGGTTGCGGCACGCTATGGCTGGCGCGCTATGTTCTGGTGCGGCCTGACCCCCGTCGTCGTGGCCTTCATGGTCCTGCTCCGCGTGAAGGAATCCGAGCGCTGGCAACAAAAAGCCAAAGTGAAAGCCGCCGGCGGACTTTCTTCTCTGCGCCGGATCTTCAGTCCGCCTTACACGCAGCGCACACTGGTCAATACCGTGCTGCTGGCCTCGGCCATTTGTGGCCTGTGGGCAGCGGCGGTTTATGCTCCGACGGCGATCATCAGCCTGGCAAAACGCGCTGGCATGGCGCAACCGCAGGCCGTACGCGTGTCGTCATTCGGCATGGGCTTGTTGTCACTGGGGACGATCCTGGGCTGCCTTGCGGTTCCACCATTGGCCGAACGCACTGGTCGCAAGCGAACCCTGACTTTTTACTACGTCGGGATGGCGGCCTGCATCCTGCTCAGCTTTGGTTGGGCGTTCTACCTGCCCCAGGGACTTCATCCGTTCATGGCGGTGCTGTTCTTCTTAGGGTTCTTCGGCGGCAACTTCGCCGTCTTCAGTCTCTGGCTGCCGGAGCAATACGGCACTGCGGTGCGCGCAACCGCGTTTGCGTTTACCACTTCGTTTGGGCGATTCATTGCTGCCGGAGTCAACTTCGGGGTGGGCGCGCTGGTCAGTCGAATGGGGACTCTCGGCAAGCCAGTTGCGTTCACCGCAATTGCCTTTGGGATCGGACTGCTGGTCATTCCCTTCGCAGTGGAAACCCGAGGCAAAGTGCTACCTGACTAAGACATTTCGGCGGTCTTCACTGATCCTCGGCCACAACGGTCTGATAGCCTTCTTCATCGCCGCGAATCAAGCCAAATTTCTTTAGCTTGTAACGCAGGGCATCACGGCTGATATCGAGGAGCTTTGCGGCGTGGGTCTGGTTGCCGTTGGATTGGCGCATCGCGAGTTCTACCATGGCGTGCTCCACTTCTTCCAGAGAGGTTCCACCTTCCGGGATGTAAAGGCGGGGCAGGGTGCGGCCGTTGGGTAAGGTCTGTCCGCCCTCGGCGGGCGAAGTTCGTTCGAAGACGGTGCGGCCCCCGGATTCGCCGACGGAAAATGGAAGGTACAACGGGCGCAAGAGCGGTTCGTCCTCAAGGATCATGCCGCGCTCGATGGTGTTCTTCAGTTCGCGAACATTGCCGGGCCAGTTATGACTCAGGATAAGACGGCGTGTCTCCTCGGTGATGCCGCGAATGGACTTTTTGAATCTGCGGTTGTAACGGTCAATGAAGAAGTCCACCAAAGGCATGATGTCTTCTTTTCGGTCGCGCAGCGGCGGGATAAAGATCGCGATAATGGCCAGGCGGTAATAGAGATCCTGACGAAACTGGCCTTCGCGCACCGCCTTTTCGAGATCGCGGTTGGAGGCCGCGATCACGCGAACATCGACCTGCATGTCGCGGATGCCACCGACGCGGCGGATGACTTGATCTTCGAGCACGCGCAGCAGTTTGGCTTGTAGCAGTGGGGAGAGTTCGCCGATTTCGTCGAGGAATAATGTGCCGCCATCGGCCGCCTCGAACAAACCTTTCTTCATTTGCTTCGCGTCGGTGAAAGCGCCTTTCTCGTGCCCGAAGAGTTCGGCCTCCATGAGCGTCTCGGGAATCGCCGAGCAGTTGATGGCGATAAAAGGCTTCTCCTGGCGGGAACTCTCGTAATGGATGGCCTTGGCGATAAGGTCCTTACCGGTGCCGCTTTCGCCTTGAATCAGAACCGTCGTGGCTTCGCTGGCTGCAACCTTTTTGACGAAGTTCATCAGTTCCGTCATCTTGGACGAAACGCTCACCACGTTGCTATAGCCGGCAGTGCGTCGCACCTCGCCTCGCAGGGTCTGGACTTCGGTGCGCAGGCTGGTGGCTTCAAGAGCGTTCTTGATGGTAACGTGCAGCTCATCGAAATCCACCGGCTTGCCCACGAAGTCGTAGGCCCCGAGCTTGAGCGCGGCCTTGACGTCGTCGAGTTGCGGATCGGCGGTGATCATGATGACGGCGCGGGCGTCGCCATTCTTCCTGAGTTGATCGAGCACTTCGATGCCGGTGAGGTCCGGCATGCGGACGTCGAGCAGGACCAGATCGGGCGATTCATGCTGGGCGAGTTTGAGCGCAGGTTCTCCGGCGTCGGCCTCGATCACGTGGTAGCCCCACTCCTCACACTTCTGGCGGAGCGACCAGCGTACCAGGCGCTCGTCGTCCACGACCATGATCTTCTCTGCAGCCATCGGTGTTTAATTTACTACGAATGAAGGCGGCTTGCTTTCGTGGGCTTGTCCGGATGGCTGCCGGACCGGAGTGTTAGAAAGCGGCGGTCTGAGAACTGGGCGTTTGAAATGGCAGCAGCACTGTGAACTTGCTTCCCTTCGCGACGACGCTATTGACTTCGATGCGACCATGGTGCTCTTCGACGATGCGCCGCGCAAGAGAAAGGCCCAGGCCCGTGCCATTGCCTTTCGTGGTGTAGAACGGCCGGAAGATGTTGGAGAGGTGCTCAGACGAGATTCCGCGACCGGTGTCACTGACCGCCACGCTGGCGAAGCCATCTTGTGAACCGATCTCGACATTGACGGTGCCCGCGCCCGTCACGGCCTGCACTGCATTCAGCAGCAAATTCAGAAGCACCTGGTGAATCTGATCGCTGTCGTGCTCAACCTCAGGTAGGTCGGGAGCCTTGTGCAGTTCGATCTTGATGGGTTTGGAGAGGACCTGCTGGCGGGCCAACATCACGGCGTGCTCTACTGTCGTATTGAGGTTACTCAGGCGAATCTGCGGCGGGTGCGGTCGCGCGGTTTCCAGAAGATCGGTCACGATGCGATTGATCTGCGCGATTTCCAGGCGAACATCTTTGATGACTGCCCGCGCTGGACTAGTGGAAGGTAGATCGCGGCCGACGATTTCGATGACTCCCGCGATTCCCGCGAGTGGATTGCGAATCTCGTGGGCCAAGCCTGTGGCCATCTCGCCGAGGGTCGCCAAGTGCTCGGCTCGAGACATTTGGGTGCGATGCAGTCGGTCAATCTCTTCGCGGCTTTCCCGCAACTGCTGCATCATGTAGTTGAATTTGCGGCCGAGATCTCCGATCTCGTCGTTGCGCCGAGAGAAGCTGACTCGGACGTCCAGGTTGCCGTCACTCACCAGCCCAATTTTCTCTTGTAATTCGACCATGGGCCGTTGAACCAAGAAAGCAAGCATCAACATTGACACGGCACATATGGCGACCGCCCCGGCTCCCGCGACAATCAGCACCGCGTGGCGGTCCGGGTCGCGCAAAGATACAGTTGCCAGAATGAAGAGTAGCAGCCCTGCGAGGAGCACGAACCCCACCGGCAAGATTGCTTTGAGCTGCCAATTGACGCGTACGGAACTCAATCGGAAGTTTTCCTCCTGCGGCGAACCTGCAGACTTGATGCGCTCACCGCCGTCCGGCCAACCCGGAGCCTGGCGAGGCGCAGCAGTTGTCTGGACTGTCTCTGCCTCTGGCCCAGTGGCCTTTGTCGCAGACTGAGGATGGCTAAGCATAAGAGTGCAGTCCGGGCAGCAAGTAAGTCACCCCGAAGAAAGTGAACATCACTACGACAAACCCGAGGATAGCGAAGTACGCGGCACGCCGGCCACGCCATCCACGGGTGATGCGCATGTGCAAATAACCTGCATAGACCAACCAGGTGATTGCCGCCCAGGTTTCTTTTGGATCCCAACTCCAATACGAACCCCAGGTCTGGTTCGCCCAGTAGGCTCCGGAGGCGATCATCAGAGTCAGTAAGGGGAAAGCAAGAGAGATAGTTTTGTAAGTGATGCGGTCGAGGTTGTCCGCGCTGGGTAGCAAACGCTCCAGATCCGGGCGCCGCCACAGCAGCAACAGATAGAGCAGTGAGATAAATACTCCGCCTACTAGACCTGAAAGGATGAAGGGGCTGGCGGCAAGGCTGGTTGGGAACAAACCGTCTGCGTCGAGTGACGGATAGGGGCCATCATGGGCGCGCACCAGAAACATGACGAGCGCCATCACCTGGAGAAGAATGCTGAGGAACACAGCGCGATTGGCGAGCGTAAGGAAGCTATTATTGTTCTTCCAGCGTGCCAGCCCGTAAAAGACTAACGGCGATGCGACCACCAAAAGCGCCAGCGTCATCAGCCAGCCAAGATCCGGAATAGTGACGAACAACCGCACGCCCCTGGAAAGGAAGACTTCTGTCTTCGAGTCCGGATTCCACGCCACCAGGCTCAGCCCGCCCCCCTTTTCGAAGCGCGTTAAAACGATGCTTGCGTAAATGGCAAGTGTGCTAGAGCTGGTTACGGCGAGGAAGGTTTCGCTCTTCATCTTGTCCTGGATCAGGAACATCGAGGCCAGCGCAAAGCTTAGCGCACACGCGGCATAGGCCAGCATGGCCAGCGTGACATGCACGTGCAGCCAGGTCGACTGGAGTGCGGGAACCAGGGGATGAACATCGGTTCGCAGCAATTGCATCAGCACCACGCCCACAATCGCCACCGGCATGGTGACCGTTCCAATGACCTTGACGCCATATTTCTTTTCGACCACCAGCGTGAGCACGGCCAATGTCCACACGAAGCTGAGCAACATTTCGTAGACACTGGAAAATGGTGGATGTCCAGCTTCATACCAGCGATGGGCAATGGCTGCGGTATTAGCGATCAACCCCAGTGAAGTGGAGAGCGATGCATACTTCACATACGACTCGGTGCCGGTGACTCCAAATCCCAGATACAGAGCGCCCGCCCCGGCGTAGAAAATTAGAGCGGCGAATAGCAAATTCGTCTCGTTCAACAGATTGCCACTCTTGACCACGTTCAGAAATGCCATGAACAGCAGGAAGACAATTGCCAATCCGACCAGCACGATCAAGGTCATGCCGGTTGTCGTTGGCTGCTGTTCTGCTTTTGCTCGTGCCATTTACATCCTCCAATAAGACGGTTCAGTCCCCAGCGACCACCGCGACCTTCTTGCTCGGAGAGGTCCCGGGAATGGTTTTCAGTTCTTCTTCCACCAACGTCACCAGATCGTTGAAGCGCTGCTCAAACGCATCCCGGTTACGGTTCGCACTGCCCCCGATCCACAGCGAGTGCTTGCCCGTCTTGGGGTCGCGAACCGGTGCCACCCAAAACCGCACATGGACTACGTAGAACACAAATGCCAGTCCAACGACCATCAAGACCACACCCGCCCAAACTCCCCACTGCCCGGGTTCGTGCGACACCTGCAAGCCGGTAAAGTGACCCATCTTCAGATCAGTGGCTTCCAACAGATAAGGCGCCTTGGAGTTGTCGGCGATGCCTTCGATCTCAGGGAACCAGACGTCGAACTCTTTCCCGGAGCTCTTCGAGGTCACCACCAGATGGGCTGCCGGATTTTCCAAGTCGTTTGACTTCCGGTAGACGTGGCCGTCCTGAACCGCGTAGTCCGGGAAAAATTCGTTGAAGCGAACCGTGGTGTCGGCGTCGAGGGGAATAGTTTCATTCTCGGCCAGCCCGAGTTCCCGCTTTTCGCCGCCCTTGCTCGGGGTCGCGACCAGCATGAGCCTGTCAACCTTGCCATTGGGGCCGTAACTCGATTGGTAGAAGCGGACACCGCTGTAGAAGAGCGGATCGTTCACAACAATTTCTTTCTTCTGTACATCTCGTCCGCCCTCAACCACGGCCAGCTTGGACCACCACTTTTTCGGGGTGCCATCCTTGTAGTTTTCCTGACCGGCTGCATCGCAGCGAATGGCAAACGGGAGCGTGCGCGCGGTGCCATCGCGCAATTCGACGATGTTGGAGGTCTGGCCCTCATTCAGATTGAGCGTACCGCGCCAGCCCCAAAGACCATCGACTACCGTGCCAAGGAAAATAAGCAGGAGGCTGGCGTGGACGATGTACACCGCTATCTCGGAGATTCGGCTGCGTTCGGCAAAAATGGAGAAGTGATCCTCGTGGACCACGCGTTCCGGCTTGTAGCCAAGCGAATGCAGTGCCCGCTCGGCCGCCACCAAACCCGATTCTTCATCCGCGACGGCCAGTAATTTCTGTGGATGTGAAGCACGGCGGAAGCTTTCGTCGGGATATTTGTACGGACGCGAGAAATAGCGCCACGAGTTGGGGAAGCGATCGATCGAAGCCGCTACGATGCAGCTGCTGACCAGCAGCACCAGTCCGAGGAACCACCAGGAGTGAAATACGTCGGTCAATCCTACCTTGTCCAAGATCTGGAGAGCCTGCGGCGAGTAGGCGTTCTGCATCTCGTCGGGCTCGGTGACCGGCCGCTGAAGCACGATTGTTCCGACCGCCGCGAAAATCACGACTAGGATCAAGAGAACTACGCCGGTCTGGATGGAAGCCATGGTGCGCCACACCTTGCGCGAGATCGTGCGGAAATCTCCAGCCATATTCCTCCCCTTCGTCGCTTAGAGAAAGCACGTTTCCCGCCATTGGGTGGAATCCTGGCGAACTTGCTGAAATGGCAGAGGATGATGCGGGTTGGCTGGCAAACACAATGAGTCCACTGTGAGGCATCTCACACAACCTTAGGGGAGTTTAGCGGGAATTTGGCGCAGGCCGGTGGCGTGAGCGAGAATGCACGCAACCCATTTGATTTCTAAGTGATGTAGACCTGGTTGCTGTCCACTCGAGTAACCCTCGAAAGGATTTCTCGCAGCCATATCACTCCCGTATGTGAGGGTTGTCACAGACGGACGGTTTCTCGAAGCGCCACATTCATTCAGAAACTGAAGTTTGGTCTGCGGAGGGCGAAGTGGCATATTCCTGCCTGGGACGGCTTGAGCACAGAGCCTGGTTACTTGCGTCATTTTGCACCATTCCACTGTGGGAGAAGCCCCCATGATGTTGAAATTGGCAACGATTGATATCCATGATCGAGTGCGGGGGATTCCCAAACTGACTTTGTTGCAATCTGTTACAAAGATTGTTCCGAAATCCACACGACTGAAGAATTAAGGCGTGATGCGTGCAGAAGCAGCTACGGAGGTAATGGTGAGCGTGGCGCGGAACTCATTCGAATGGACTTCTGGGGCAACTCACAGGTTGAGTGCGCTGGGTTGGGTCTTAGTGGTAGTAGTCTTTGCTGGCCGAGCCTACGCCGCGCAACATCCGGTGCCCCTTGACCCGAAGGCGGATTCTTCCACATGCATTGCCTGCCACGAAGGCAAGACGAAGGGCAAGTCGGTGCATTCGGCGATCGCCATGGGCTGCACCAGTTGCCACGAGATCCGAGTCAACAAAGACATCACCCGCGTAAAGCTTATCACCACCACTCCGCAGGCACTCTGCATCACATGCCACGCCGAGAAAGACGCGGCATCCCTTAAAGGAACCGTACATCCGCCTGCCGTACGCGACTGCCTTAAGTGTCACGACCCTCATGTTTCCGACAACAAGAATCAGTTATTGAAACCCACGACGGGAGACAAGGGCACGAACCTCTGTCTCGATTGCCATAACCAGGGCCTGAACGTTCCGGAAAAAGGCAGCCGCCATGCCGCCCTCGACATGGGATGTGACACCTGCCACACGACCCACAAAGTCGGCGAAAAGGGAAAGCAGGAATTTGACTATCACTTGACCAAGGCTGTCCCTGCACTCTGCATCGACTGCCACGACGTCAAGGACGAAGCCCTCATCAAGGCTCACCAGGGACAGCCCTTTGGGGCGGCCAACTGCACGCAGTGCCATGATCCTCACCAGTCCGCACAGCCAAAGCTGCTGCAGAAGTTTACTCATCCGCCGTTTGCGGAAAAGAGCTGCGATACGTGCCACTCGCCCGCGAAAGACGGCAAAGTTGTCCTGACCAACAGTGACACGAAAGCGCTATGCGCCACCTGTCACAGTGATCAGGTGGAGCACATTGACAAGGCCAAGGTGCAGCATCCCGGGGCTGAGGGGGAGTGCGTGGCTTGCCACAACCCGCATGCCGGCAGGACGCCGGGCTTCTTACAGCCGGACCCGGTCAGCGCCTGTCTGGCTTGTCATAGCGACCAGGCCGACCAGTTCAAGAAGGCGCATCTCCATCAACCGGCTTTTGGACAGGCATGCGCGATCTGCCACGAGCCTCACGGCGGCGAAAACGAACATCTGTTGCGCACCCAGAAGGTAGATGACCTGTGCCTCGAGTGCCACGGTCCCGATTCTCCAGCACCAAAGAAGCTCGAAGCCGAACACCTGATCACAATCTTTAGCGGCAGCGTGAAACTGCCCGAGGACTACTTTAAGAAAAACAAGGTGGTTGTGCTGCCCCTGAAGTATGGACGCGGACATCCGGTGGAAGGCCACCCGGTCGCTAACGTGGTCGATCCCACCGACATCAGCAAGATACGGGCGCAGCTTAGCTGCATGTCATGCCATCAGCCGCACGCGTCAGCGCAGCCCGATCTGCTGGTAAAGGACCAAATTAACAACGCTCAATTCTGCGCCTCCTGTCACAAGGATCTGACGAAAAAGTAGTTCAGGGGGAAATGACGACGAGGAGAATAGATACCATGTCTGATGTCGAGGCAAGCTTGATTCGCAATCGCAAGGGCCGGTTCACGTCGTACCTTATGTTGAGCCTTATGCTCGGCCTCGCGCTGCTTGCGCCCAGTTCCGCGTTCGCTGACAATAAAAAGAAAAAAAAACCGGACGCGCCTCCTCAGAACGTGAAGGCGCCCGATTATTCCAACATCGTCTGGCCAAATCCTCCTGCCATTTCACGCATTAAATACCAGGCCTTCTATTCGGCCGAGAAGATCTCCCAAGTCCAGGCTGAGAACAGTACCAAGAAAATGAAGTGGATGGACCGCCTCGCCGGCACCCAGCCCCAATATGAAAGCACCAAGGTTCTGTTCCAACTTGACGAACCCTACGGCATCGCCGTCGATTCAAAAGGCAACTTATACGTTGCCGATGCGAAGGTTGGAGCCGTCTTCATCTTCAACACCGAGACCCGCGACCTTTCCATGATCAGCAACAGAATTCACGCGCACTTCGCCCGCATTATCGGCCTGGCGATGGACGACGGCGATCGTCTTTTTGTCTCCGATCCCGCCCTGCGTCACGTTCTCGTATTCAATGCCGCGCACAAAACCGAAGACGTGATCACCGACGGAATGGTCAGCCCTGGTTCGCTGGCCATCGATCGTGAGAATCGCCTGCTCTACGTATCCGACGTCGAACTCGATCAGGTGCTCGTTTACGACGCAGACTCTCTCAAACTGCTGCACAAGATCGGCACCACCGGGCACAAGCATGAACTCACCACTCCCGGAGATTTCGCCAAGCCAACTGGGCTGGCGGTCGATCAGGATGGCAATCTCTACGTCTGCGATACCCTCAACGACCGTATCGAGATCTTCGACGCCGATGGCAAATTCATCAGCGCCTATGGGAAAAACGGCGATGGCCCGGGATACTTCGCACGCCCCAAGGGTATCGCCATTGATACCGACGGCCACATTTGGGTCGCCGATGGCATGCAGGATCGAGTCCAGGTGTTTAATCAGGAATGGCAGTTACTCATCGCATTCGGCGGCCACGGCCTGCTGCCAGGGCAGTTCCAGGGACTGGTGAATATTACTGCCGACAAAAACAACCGCATCTTCACCTCGGAGATCTACCCCGGACGGGTGCAGCAGTTCCGTTACATTACGGACGCTGAGGCCGCGCAATTGCAAAAAGAGCGCGACGCCGAGCGCGCACAGAAACCGGGAGCGTCGCAGAACGACGCGACGCCAGCCGCACCCCCCGCTCCAGCGACGAGTCCGGCTCCGCCAAGCCACTGAATGGAGCCGGGCGTCTCTCCCCACTCGGAAGACGATGCGCCCATTTCCGGCGTGCCATGTCGTGTCTCGCGCCGGGAGTACTGCATTTTGCAGCACTTGGCTTCAGTTCTCGGTAACCTGTCAGTAACCGCGAAAGTGCGGGATTTCACCACACGGCTTCTCCAATTGGTTCTTTTCCCCCACCTTGCTGTGCCCTGCGATTCTGGAAGGGACCGGAACGTAGCACCTATACCACCTATAATCAGTAACTTACAGAAAATCTCGGGCAATGGCTGGGTGTGGACGGTTTCGGATAGCCAAGTGCATTACTAAAGTCCGAGGGGCGGCTGCAAAGAGTGCGGACGCATTTGGCGCAACCCAAGGCCTAAGCCTCTGAGAGTTTGAAGATGCGAAAATCATGGAGGTTTCTAATTTTATGAAACGAGCGATGTTAGTTATTATGTTCATTCTCGCAGTTTCGGGGTTGCTGCTGGCCCAGAATTGGTCGTCGCCCATTGACGTCCTGGGCGCGCACAACAACAACGGCCGCGGTTGCGCCGGCTGCCACTCTCCGCACAGCGGCTCGTGGGGCTCCGGTCATGCACAGGCAAGTGGATTTAACGATACCGGTAATTACGCATTGTGGGGACAGGACGCTACTCCTCTGTACGGCAAAACGCTTGCTTTTGGCGACAGCGGACGCTACATTGAAGTTCTGCCCGGCAGCCTGACCGCCGGTGGTGTGGAAGTGAGCGGCATCATGCTCTGCCTGAGCTGCCATGATGGCAACGTCACGGCGAACAACATGATGACCAACCAGGCGTATGAGCAAAGAATTGGCTATCTGACCAACACCGCATACGGCTCCGCCGCAATCCCGACCCTGCTCGGCAATGATGGCACGACGGCCGGTAACTACAACAACGATCACCCGGTGGGCCTGAATGCCACCATCAGCACCACCTCCAACGGTTTAGTCTGGTCGGGCAACACTTTTACCGTGACCGCCGGAACGCCCTATTATGCATTCGTACAAAACTATGGCATGCCGGTTCTTGGACCGGGCGCGCATGGCGTTGCCTACGGCATCAGCCCCGCTGGCAAACCATTCGTAGCTTGCACTACTTGCCACAACCAGCACGTGATGACCGTTTACTCGGACAGCTCGGCTAACCAAATCGCGGCGGATGGCGGCGGCAAGTTCTACGCCACCATGTTCTTCGTGAACGCCCCCTACAACCCGAACCTAGCCTATAACAACGGCATCGGCGGCGGCACCACAGCGCCTTCCACCACCCAGTTCTGTCGTGAGTGCCACTTTGGCGAGGCGAACGAAGGCAACAACACCTACGGCATTCACACGCAATTCCAGTAGAAAACAGCCGTGGTATAAACGGGGGAGAGAAATTCTCTCCCCTTTTTTTTCGGATTCAGTTCTCACGAATCAGCAAGCGAGGAATTATGAAGTACCAACCCCCGATCTGCGCACTGCTCCTAGCGCTGTCATTCCCGGTCGCCTGGGTTCCAGTCGCCTCGGCCCAGGTCGCCTCCCATGCCCCGACTGGTGTCGCCGTTGCGAAAACGACTCCTCCTCAGTCGTCGCCGCAGACGTCTCCCTTCCAGGTGAGCGACAAACCGGTGGCACGCGTGAATGGAGCCGTGCTCACTGACCGCGACCTGCTGCGTGAAATGTTCGCCATCTTTCCCTATGCGCGCCAGCACAACGGATTCCCCAAGGCACAGGAGGCCTCCATTCGCCAGGGCGCGCTCGAAATGATTATTTTCGAAGAGCTAGTCTACCAGGAAGCGATGCGCCGCAAATTGACGGTTCCCCCGGAAAAACTCAAGCGCGCAGTGGCCGAGTTTCGCAAGCAGTTCAACAGTCCTGAACAATACCAGCAATATATGCAAACCGAAATGCACGGCTCGGAGCAGCAACTGCGCCAGCAGACGAAACGTTCCCTTTTGATCGAGCAAGTGCTTAAGAGTGACGTGGAAGATCGGTCCGCGGTTACGCTGGCTGAGATGAAGGCCTATTACGACAAGCACCCGGCGCGCTTCCAGCAATCGGAGTCATTCAGCTTCCAGAGCATTTCCGTGCTGCCGCCAATCAAACCGACTTCGGCACAAGCCAAAGACGCCCAGAGAAAGGCCGAGGATGTCTTGCGCCAAGCCAAGGAGACCAAGAGCTATGAGGACTTCGGATTGCTTGCGGAAAAAATTTCGGACGACGATTTTCGGGTGAACATGGGCGATCACAAGATCATTCCGCGTGAGAAGCTACCGCCGGACGTCATCAAAGCTTTGCTGGCCCTGCAGCCCGGACAGATCACTGGATTGATTCAGATTGAATCGGCGTACACCATCCTCCGGCTGAATGCGCACAATGTCGCTCGGAAGGTGAGTTTGGACGAAGTGAAAGCCGATCTGAAGGTGGAACTGCAGAAAGAAAAGTACGAGAAGCTGCGATCGGACTTCGCCAAGCAGCTCCGCGCCAAAGCCAAGGTCGAAGAAGTCGGCTAAGGAGCAGCGCCAGTCCTTCTCAAGCGGTAAAGCGCTCCCAACTTCTCGACTGCCAATGTCACGAGTAATCTCGCGCCTTCCCTTTCCCAGGCTCATTTACGCCTTCCCCTCCTCTAATGAGTCTTTAAACACGCCGCACGGGTGATATGCCGCACTATGGTAATCGCGGAACTCCTGAACTCACCTTCTGTTGCAATAACCCCTTTACTTTCAATCTTGTTTGGCCTTCCTGGATCGGCATTTTTGGCAATCGTTATGCATTCTGGAGGCTAAATCATTCCGGGTTCTGAGCCTCTGGCGGGAAGGGTTTCAGTTCTAATGAAAGTCGCGAATCGCATCCTCGGCCTGGCAGTTCTGGTTCTAGCTCCGGCGCTGGCGCAGGCGCAGCTTAGCTTGGGCGAAAATACGAAGCTCAGCGCCGGTGGCCTTGCTTCCTTTGGATACGCCGGCGACTATGGCGACGCCATCCCTTCCGACCATGGCTTGAACTTTGGATTCAACGGCACCGTCAACGGCTACTATTACAATCCTAGCTTCGTTTCCTTCACCGCGAACCCGTACTACGACCAGTCCCAGGCTAATTCCGATTATCAATCCATCACCGGCGCCAAAGGAGTGGATGCTTCCGCGAATTTCTTCTCGGGCAGCCATTTTCCCGGCTCGGTCAATTACCACTACGACGCCGACAGTACCGGCACATTCGGTTTGGCCGGACAGCCAAACTTCACGACCTACGGCAAGGGGCAAGGCTTCGGGATCGGCTGGGCTGCATTGCTTCCCGGCTTACCGACACTGTCGGTTGGGTACTCTCAGGGAGACGGCCACGGCACGATCTATGGCACCGACCAGCAGACGGATTCCAGCCAGCGCACGTTCAACCTGCGCTCGACTTACAAGGCTTTGGGCTGGCTTCTCAATGGCAGTTTCGATCACCAAAGCTTGAATTCGGAATTTCCTGAATTCTTGGCGACCGGGGGAGACAACGTGGAGGACTCTTCCGGGCACGATTTTGGCTTCGGGGCACAGCACCGGCTGCCGATGAGTGGCTCGCTTTCCATCAATTACACCCGATCGTCGTTCAGCAGCGATTACACTTCAAACCTGGGGCAGGGTGAGGACACATCGAATGTCTCGAGCTACTCGGACAATGTAGAAAGCGCCTACGCCAATTTTCACCCCACGCCGAAGCTGGCCTGGAATGTCGCTGAGAGCTATACCAGCAATTTGAGCGGTTATCTGGCGCAGAATCTCAGCAACGGCGGGGCTCCTCCGGTCGGAGTGGATTTGGGATCAGGGGCACGTTCGTTCACCCTGGGCGGGGGAGCGGGCTATACGTTCACACCCTATCTCGTAGGCTCGGCGTCGGCCACATATTACGATCAGTTCTACTTCGGGCAAAGTTATAGCGGAGAGTACATGAGTGGCACGCTGAACTGGAACAAGAGGATCCTCGACATGTTTACCTTTTCCGTTTCGGTGCTCGACAGCTCAAGCGACCTGGGCAACAATGAGCTGGGATTCGCCGGCTACGCGAACTACTTTCGCCGCTTTGGAAGGTTGACGACGTCAGCCCAGTTCAGTTACGCCCAGAACGTGCAGACATTTCTGATTACTTATACAACTTCCTACTACAGCTACAGCGGCAATGTAGCTTACCGGTTGTCGCAACACACGAGCTGGACGGCGGGTTTTGCAGGAAGCCACAGCGGTTTGTCAGATAGTCCGGGGGACAGCAACCACAGCGAGAGTTACTTCAGTTCGTTCACCCTGCCGAGATTCTCAGCCAGCGCTACCTTTTCTCAAGCCAGCGGAATTTCACTGCTGGGGGCCGGGGGGCTGATCACGCCTACGCCGATCCCAGGCCTTACCAATGTCATTTTATTCAACGGTTCCACCTACGGCGGCGGCGTGTCGGTGACGCCGTTCAAGCATCTCACGATCGCAGGAAACTTTAGCCGCTCGATCAGCGAGACTCTGGCCAGCGTGAGCTCGCACAACGACGTGGAGGTATTGACCGGCCAAATGCAGTACCATCTGAGAAAGATCGGGCTGCAAGCGGGATATCTGCGCTTCACGCAAGGCATCACCGCAATCGGCGGTTTGCCCGCCAACACCACTTCGTTTTATGGTGGGATAACCAGATGGTTCGACTTCTTCTAACCGGGCAGGCTGAATCAGTGTTTCGCACAAGACGCTTCTGCCGGCGACTGGACGTTGCCGGACTGGCAGTTGTCGGCCTGGCAATGCTGCTAGCCACGCCCGCGCTGTCTGCGAAGCGTTCCAAGGAAACGAAGGTCTCGGCGCCGGTCCCGGATTTGCTGCTCGATGGCGGCCGCAAACTTTCCTTCGAGCGGGCCTTCAGCCTGGAGCGCGAGGTCAAGCCCAAGCGCAGCTTCTGGACTCGGGTGGTGGACGTGATCGCGGGCGAGCCGGATTTCCACTACCTGGTGAATCCGTACAGCGTGGTCACCGATTCCCACGGTCGCATCATCGTCACCGACGTGGCGGCGGCCGGGGTTCACATCTTCGATTTCACCGAGCAGAAATATAAGTTCATTTCGCGCCGTGACACCGGCAAGGATCCGATGCTCACACCGCAGTGCGTGGCGGTCGACACGCAAGACAACATCTACGTAACCGATTCCCAGACCGGCAAGGTGTTCGTGTTCGATGCGAACGGCAAATTCCGGCGTGCCATCGGCAGCCTGAAAGGTGGCGAGGGATATTTCAAACGTCCCACTGGAATCGCGGTGGACTCCGCGGCGCAACACATCTACGTCACCGACACGTTGCGCAACAAGATCTTCATGATGGACATGCAAGGTACAGTGCTCCAGGTGCTGGGAAAGACCGGGACAGGGGACGGCGAGTTTAATTACCCCACAGAACTGCGTCTAAATGGCTCAGACCTGGTGGTTGTGGACGCCATGAATTTCCGGGTGCAGGTGCTGGATCGATCGGGCACGTTCCGCTATGCGATCGGCAAGGTCGGAGACGGAGCGGGATGGATATTCCGGCCGAAAGGGATTGGCTTCGATTCCGAAGGTCATCTCTATGTGGTCGACGGACAGTGGGACATGGTGCAGGTCTTCGACCAGCAGGGCCGCTTGCTCTATTACTTCGGCGAGAGGGGGACGGGGCCAGGACAGTTTCAACTGCCTAGCGGACTGCAGATTGATAAGCAGGATCGCATCTACGTGGTGGATTCGTTTAATCGGCGCGTCGAGATATTTCACTACTACGGCACCGCCCCATCGGCGGACGAGAGGAAACAGTGAGACAAATCCTGTCGCTGGTTGGCCTGATGATCCTGGATATTCTGGCGCATGGTTTCGCCGCGGCGCAGGTGTCCACCGATGTGTTGGGCATGCACAATCTGACGGCGGGGAGTGGATCGTCTGTTTCTTCCCAGGGCAGTCTCGGTTGCAGTTTCTGTCACGCTCCTCACAGCGGATTGGGAGGCGTCTCGCCCCTCTGGAACCAGAAGTTGTCGAAGTCGACCTACACACCCTACACCAGCACGACCTACGTCGAACAAGGCAAGACGCAGCCGACGCTCGGAACGACGAGCAGCCTTTGCCTGAGCTGTCACGATGGCACGGTAGGAGTGGGATCGTCGTATGTGTATGGAACCATTCCTACGACCGGCTCATTAAATAGCGTTGATTCCTTCGGGACCACGTTGACCGGTTCGCACCCCTTCAGTCTGGTGACTCCAATGAAGGACGCGCCCAACCTGGTGGCATCGCTGGTGTCGAAGGGCATGACCGCCGATCCCACCGGTGCTGTGAAACTCGTGAACGGCAGTATCGAATGCACCAGTTGTCACTCGCCCCACGTGCAAGCCATCGACAAGATCGCGCAGAATTTTCTGGTCCGCGACAGCTCAAACGGGCAGATGTGTCTGGCCTGTCACGATCCGAACCGGGTGGTGCAAGGAAAGATCAATCCGCTCGCAGGTTTTACGGGAAGTATTCATCAGACGGCGACCAACCAAGTTTCAGCGGATGGTCACATAGGTTCGTATCCTACGGTGGGAGTGAATGCGTGTACGTCCTGCCACGAGTCGCACGACTCGGTTGCGCCGGCACGACTCCTGCGTCCGGCCACACCTGCGGCGACAGGAACCGATCCGGCGACGCAGAATTGCATGACGTGTCACAATGGGGGCACGTACTTGTCGCCCGCGCCTTTAAACATCATGGCTGAAGTGGCAAAGACCAGCCATCCCTTGCCATCCGGGGTTAACTTCCACGATGCTGCCGAACCAATCCTTTTGAATCACAACCGTCATGCCACGTGCGTCGATTGCCATAATGCACACGCCTCCCACCAGACGTTGCAATTCACCGCGCCGCCGACACTGCGTCCATCGCAGGCCGGCGTCAGTGGGATCAGCGCGACGGATGGTGTCACGGTTCTTACTCCAGCTATCAATCAATATGAAAATTGTTTACGTTGCCACGGCACCAGCACGGGCAAGCAGCGGTTGATCATTTACGGGTATGCACCGAGGCGAGAGGTGTCGGCGTCGGATCCGCTCAACATTATTCCCCAGTTCGCTTCAACGGCAACATCGAGCCACCCTGTGACCCACGCTCGAAATAGTCCCCTGCCACAGCCTAGCCTTCTGCTGAACATGCTGAATCTGAATGGGACGACATCTGCGCGCTTGTTAGGAGCGGGAACGTTCATCTTCTGCACAGATTGCCATAACAGCGACGACAATCGCGAGTTCGGCGGCGCGGGCCCAAACGGTCCCCACGGATCGGTCAACTCGCACCTTCTCGAGCGCAACTATCAGTTCAGCCAAGCCGCCGAGCCGGGCGGTGTGGTGACGAACCTTTTCCCCAATCCCGACATAACAGTGAGCGGGCCGTATGCCATGTGCGCGAAGTGTCATAACCTGACGCAGATCCTATCTAATTCGAGCTTTACGCAGCACAGCCTGCACGTATCCCAGTACGGCTTTACCTGTTCGGTATGCCACACCGCCCATGGTATGGGCGCAACTTCCCCGAGTGTCACAGGGGAGCGGCTAGTGAATTTTGATGTCCATGTGGTTGCCCAGAATGGAGCCGCCCCGATTTCCTACCACCGTGCGACGAATACTTGCGTGATGGTATGTCACCAAGCGGTGCATAACCCAAACGGCACCGTCACGACTCTTGGTTCGCCCGCAATTGCTGGCTCCCCAAAAAAGTAGGAAACCTGAGAAACCATGTCAGGTAACGCTATTGTCTTGGTAGGCCACGCCGGTCGCCCGTTGCTCGACGATCCAGTCGCCAGCTTCAGATAACAGCAGATGTAGAGTCCGGGGACGCAGAATTCTAAGAGCTAAGGTATCCGTCGCCAGCACAACCAGAGCGGTGGTGGCTGTAAGCCGCGCCACTTCCTTACAGCGCCGTGATCTAACCTTTCTGAGATAAGGGAAGCTATCGGGAGGGAGTGCGAGCAGCTCAGGGGCCGGAGATCTTCTTCCAGCCCTTGCTACCGTTATTGCACCGTCAAGACAACAGTGGTGATGGTTACTGCCGTGGGGTGAGCGGTTGTTGTTCCTTGAATTTGGATGTTGTACGTTGTTCCTGAACCGGAACCCGAATTCGAGCTTCCGCCGGCGCACGCATTCAGCAGAATCAGAAATACGCACAACCCACCGAGCCACAGCCAACGGCTTTGCTTGTTTCGACGTTCGACGCAAGCCAGCAGAATCCCTGTCAGCGGCACGAAAGCAAAAGCGAAGAAGAGCTGTAGCCGTATCCCGTTTGGTTTCTCCAGCAAGGCCGAACCGGTCGGGATGGTGACGGTCAACTTAAACGGCACAGGTAAAGGCCCCGGCGTAATCGTGGCAGGCGAAAAACGGCAAGTAGCATTTGTCGGCAGTGAACTCTGCAAACAGGAGAGCGTGATCGCGTACTTCGGGTCGCCTGTGTTTGCATTCAACTGAATGGAGTACGTCGCCGTTCCTCCCGAAGACGTGGTTTGAGCCGCAGGCACCGTAGCGGATGGTGCGGCGACTGTTAGAACTAGTTCGCGAACACGCGAGTTGTCCGTGTCCGCAACAAACAAGTTGCCGGCGGAGTCGCCAAACAAGCCGTAGGCGGAGTTAAACTGCGCGCTGGTCGACTGGCCACCATCGCCAGAGAAACCCTGCGTGTTGTTCCCCGCTACGGTGGCGATGAACCCATCGGCTCCCAAGACTTCGCGGATAACGAAGTTGCCCGTATCCGTGATGAAGATGTCTCCGGAAGAATCGACGAACACACCAGCAGGACCGGCCAGTAAAGCACTCGCCGCTGCAGCGCCATCGCCCGAGTAGCCCTCTGTGCCGGTTCCGGCCACGGTTGCAATGTCGCCCGGCGGGATCGAGACCCCGGCGACGGTAACGGCCTGGGCGCTCGCGTTGGCCACGCGGATGCGATTGTCGCCGGTATCTGCGATATAGATGTTTTCCGAAGAGTCGACGAATACGCCGTTGGGATCGGCGAGCTGTGCGCTGATGGCGGCTCCGCCATCACCACACGCCGCGGAGGAAGAACTGCACTGCATGCCATTCCCGGCCACAGTGGTAATGATCCCGCTCGACGCTGCTACCTCGCGAATCGCGTGATTGCCGGTGTCCGCGATGAAAATGTTCTCCGCGTTGTCTACGAAGACACCCAAAGGACCGTCGAGTTCCGCGCTCGTACCCGCAGCGCCGTCGCCCGCGTAGCCTTGCGTACCGCTACCAGCCACGGTTGCAATGTCGCCCGACTGGATCACGACCGTGGCGACCGTAACCGCCGCGGCCCCTGTATTCACCACACGGATGCGATTGTCCGAAGTATCCGCGATGAAAATGTTTCCGGAACCGTCCACGAACAAGCCGTTGGGATTGTTGAGTTGTGCGCTGGCGGCAAGTCCGCCATCTCCGCAGACTGTGGTGGGGGGTTGAGGGCAGGGCGTGCCACTACCCGCCACGGTTTGAATATCGCCGCTGGCTGTCACCACTTCGCGAATTACGGAGCTGACCGTGTCAGCAATAAAGATATCTTCCAAGCCGTCGACAAATACGCCTCCGGGATAGTTCAATTCCGCATTCAGTGGGGAGCCGCCATCACCGGAATAGGCCAGGAAGTTATTTCCGATGATGGTGCCAATCGTGCCCGCTGTCACCTCGCGAATCACAGAGTTGTCCGTATCTACGACAAAAATGTCTCCTGAACCATCGACGACTATTCCGCTCGGATAGTCCAGCTCAGCACTCGTGGCTGGTCCGCCGTCACCGGAGGAGCCTTCCGTGCCAAGGGTGCCGGCCACGGTGGTAATAACGTTGACGCTCGACGCTGCTACCTCGCGAATCGCGAAATTATTCGTATCGGCGATGAAAATGTTCTCCGAAGTGTCTACGAATACTCCATCTGGCGCGCAGAGATATCCGCCTGTATATTGACAATCGGTGCCCCCCTCTGAATCGTAGTAAGTTCCAGCCACGGTCTGAATATCGCCTGGCGCAATTGCAACTCCGGCAATCGTAATCTGCGCGGTCCCCGTGTTCACGATGCGGATAAGGTTGTTATATGTGTCCGCGATAAAAATATTTCCCGAGGCGTCAAGAAATACCCCTTCCGGAACATCAAGTTGTGCGCTGGTCGCCAGGCCGCCATCGCCGGTGTACCCGCAGGGTTGCTGCAGCGCAGGGTTGCCAGCTACGGTTGAGATGTTGCCGCCGCTCACCTTGCGGATAAGGCAATTGTCTGCGTCCGCGATAAACATATTTCCTGAGCCATCTACAAAAACGCCGAAAGGATCATTGAGTTGCGCGCTGGTAGCCGGTCCGCCATCGCCTGAATATCCAGCCCCTAACGTGGCGTTGCCCGCCACGGTTTGAATGTTGCCGGTGCTCGCCACCACTTCACGAATCACCGAATTGTCTGTGTCGGCGATGAAAATGTTTCCCGAGCCGTCCACAGCCACACCTTCCGGTCCGAAAATCCCGAGCGCCGCACTGGTGGCCGGTCCTCCGTCACCGGAGTAGCCGTGAGTGCCGTTCCCGGCTACGACGGTGAGAGTACCGGTCGTATCCACTTTGAAAATATGACTCGAGTAGGAAGCTGCGATATAGGCGTTCCCTACGCCGTCGAATGCGACACTGCCCGGATACCCAATGCTGGCTGTCAGTGCCGCTAGATTATTTGGGCCGCCGCCGGCAACAGTGCTGATGGCATACTGCGCCAGTGAAGCCTGGGGCGCGAGCAGCACAAGTGCCAGAGCAAGAAAAGAAACTCTAGGTAAGGTGTGGGAACGCATGATCACTTTACCTCCGCCGTGCTAGCAATCCGGTCCAGGCGGACCACTGTTGTGTTCTTGGTTTTACCAGGCCCCGGCGTCTGCAGGACGAGTCGGGGACGCATTCCCTTTTGCCACAACTGATAGTCCGACCGCCGGATGGTGAATTCCTGTGTGGTCTCTGTGGACGCGTGCGCGCGAAGCGAGACCGCACAGGCTTGGGATCCGCCCTTATCAGGATGAGAGAAGTCCCAAAGAGTCATCCTCTGAATGGAGAGGTCATACGGCCCGTGGTTCGTCAGATGGATGAGCATCCGAATCTGTGTTTGGGAACCGAGATCCGTGCTCTGCACAACCTCATAGGAGCCGGAAACCACAGGTGCATTGCTGGCTAATGCGAACTGGACCCCGAGTACAAATAGTGCAACGACCGCCAACCGCCACTTGCAGACACGAAGAATGTTGTAGCTCATGTGAACCTACCTTCCTTCCCGGGCGCCCTCGAAGCCAACCCCCCCCTCGATTACGCTTACCGCAACGCTGGGAACGCTGCGCCAACTTCAAAGCCGATTCAGCGATGTGAAGCCATATCCCCGCACAGGGGCAATTACGATGCCAGCCCAGCATAAGGACTAACTGCAATATTCACAAGGAGTTGCGTCCTCAAGCTCGCGAAGACCGCAAGTGAGCAAAGGGGCAAAACGCGCCTTTAATGGGGAGAAAGCCCCGTTTCGGGAACCCGCTTGCGCAGGGGAAACCTTTTCTCCAGCCTCGACCTGAACGGGGAGGCCGACAATGGGCAATGTGCGAGAATGAAATGCGCCTCGGCAGTCTACGAACCCCGATGAACCCCGCCCCGCGAAAAACAGATCATCCTGCCTTGCGACATAGTCTGTTTTATACGGCGATACCGCGAATAGGAACGATGCTGCTGTTGTTCGCTTCCGCGGCGATTTTCGAGGCCAAGAACCTCTTTTCGCTAACGGCTCTCTCGAACGGCGACATTTGGTGGCACCTGCGCACTGGACTTTGGATCCTCCAAAATCACGCTGTGCCGCATAGTGGACTTTTCTCGCAGTCGGCGGCCCTTCCCTGGACCGCTTCAAGCTGGGGCTACGATCTGAAGATTGCTTTCGCCTTCAGAATGCTGGGACTGCGCTCCATCCCACTTCTGCTGATGGGCTTCAAAACGGCATTCGCGGTCGTGAGCTTCCTCCTGGCGGGTGGTTTACGCGGAAGATTCTGGCCTGCGGTCGCATTATCGGCTACCGCGCAATACACACTCGGCAGCGTTCAGCCGGGCCCCGGCTATTGCTCGATAGTTTTCTTTGCTGTCGAATTGCTACTGCTAAGCGAGAACCACGACACAGGCAGCGTTCGACTTCTCTTTTGGTTACCGCCGCTTTTCCTGGTGTGGGCCAATCTCGACGTTCAGTTTGTGTACGGAATCCTGCTTCTTGTGCTGTACCTGAGTACATCTTTCCTCCAGTCCCTAGGACAGCGATCGGCAATCGAGCATCCCCAAGAAAAGGGGGCTGCCGTCTCGGCAAAAAACGCTGGCGTAGTAGTAACATTATGCGGGATCGCGACCTTCGTGACGCCTTACTCTTATCACCTCTACGGAGTTTTTTTCGCGAGCCTAACGAGCGCCTCGAACCGTTACTTTCCAAACTTCCACGCCATGAGTTTCCGCCAGCCTCGGGACTACGTTCTGATGCTTTTGACGATGGGAGCGTTTCTGGCGCTCGGTCTGCGTCGTTCTCGGGACCTATTCCAAATCGCACTCATGATCGGCTGCACGATGCTCTCATTCCATGCGCAGCGTGACGCATGGCTCGCAACTCTGGCCGCAATTGCAGTAATCGGCGAGGCAATCGGCAATGCGGACGAAGCTGCCGACGCAGACAAGCGGCACACGTGGAACGGGCAGGTGCTCATTGCCGGGGGACTGGCGGTCACGAGCTTAATACTCGCGGCCATGCTCGAAATTCCCCGCAGCCACGATGCGCTGATGGCAAAGGTCGCTCAAACCTATCCGGTTGCCGCCTGCCATTACATTCGTGAACATCAGCTTCCGCAGCCGCTGTTCAACTTCTATGACTGGGGAGGGTTCCTGACCTGGTATTTGCCGGAATATCCCGTGGCCATCGACAGCCGCCCCGGCTTGTACGACGACGATTTCGTCGTGCAATATTTCAAAGCCATGAACGCCGATATGCGTTATCAGGCCTATCCCGCGATGGCCCAGGCTGGAACGCTGCTATTGCCGCAAAATTCGCCGATGGGGCAAGCCCTAAGGACGCTGCCAGCATTCCAAGTGGCGTACAGTGACAGGGTCTCGGTTGTCCTGATCAAACCGTAGATGCGTATGGTGTTGCGTGCAGCTAGGGACGTTCCTTCTTAAAGAGCATGTATATCTGACAGTGAGAATAGCCGGTCTTTGTCAGGAGGTAACCATCGGAGAAATGGTCGAGCGGGTATCCCCAAGCGTCCATCACTGACATCTCTTTCTTGAACAGATCCTCGTCGAAGGAATCAAAATATTGGATGACGATGTAGTCCGCCGCTGCGCTGCGCAACTGATCTTCAACTTGCTGCGGATGGTATTCAGACACTGAGTGGTGATAGTAGGCACGATGCAGGTTGGCAAAGATGTTGTGGTCGAAGTAGGCGTTGATAGCGACCATTCCGTACTGATTGCCATAGATGACTTTGCCCTGCTTCACCAACGGTGCAAGGTATTCCGCCATGTCCTCGGCTCCGGAATAGGGCAGGCGTACGTCATTGCGGATCGCGACAGAGGCATTGAAGACCTGATAGCAGAGTGTCATCGCCAAGGTTGCAACTACGACCCTGTAGCTCCACAAGCCGGACGTATCGAGATGACGGGCCTCCTCCGCACTCGGCCAGGCGATCGCCAGCCCGGTGATCATGGCGAGGAAGATCGTACCCTGCTGATACGGGCCGCCATTTGCGTAGCCGTACAATCCCGCCATGAGTGCAACGGGCAGCAGAAAAGAAGTCAGCGCCCGTCGCAGAAAACACCACACGCCGAAGACGCAGAAGACGGCAAGTGATAGCCACGTATTATCCACGAGCGCTCCGATGATGGATGCGAGTGATCGTTGCGCAATCACGATTGCGGTAAGGCCAGCCTGATGCGTTGCTTCAACGTCCGGTGCCGGCCGGAGAATGAAGAAAAGGAACAAGTACATTACGACGAGACTGGCCGCTGAAACCGCAAACCATCTTCGCGTCTTGTCGTCGTGATCAGACCACTGCTTCATGAATCGAAAGGCATAGGCCACCGCCAGCCCGAAAGCCATAAGACTGCCGTGAGCGGTCAGATTGGCCAGCGGAACCAGGGAAAGCGCGAAGAGTTGGGGACGCCTCAGATCCCGGAATTGCCGGGCAGCAACAAAACAGAAGAGAGCGAACAACACGTAGGACCGCGCGACGAGAGCATACTGATAGACGAAGAAATAGCTCAATGCCATCAGCCAGCGGATCGGGCGTGGGAAAGGCGCAATAAAGAGCAATGCAACGACACCGGCGAACGCGAAGGAGGCTCCCAAATATGAGAGCGCTCCATATCTCGCGTGGAACACATGTTGCGCCACCCACAGGATGGTGTGCCACAAACCTGGAGAGCCCTCGTAGCGAAGTTCGTGAAACCAGATGGTGCCGAGATCGAGATCCCGCGCCAGCAACCAGGCCTGCGCTTCGTCCGCCCACTTCTCGTGATAATTAATGGTGAAACTGACAACCACGATCCACAGGCCAAGCACACCGAAATCCCCGATTCGCCACCAGGGATTGAGCGAAGAAACGGCGGATGAAGATGGGGACAACGCGCTGCCAGCGGGAGCAGGCGTAGAACCGCGATCGGGCGCACATTGCGCTGCGCGAGGCTCGGCCAATGGCTTGCGGAAAAGGCTAGCCGGGTCAGTAATGGTCCGGTCAGTCATTGCCTGACCCGTCATAGCACGAAGTCCACACTGCTCGAATGTGTCGGCGTCTGAATCACTTCGTGATCACCACGGTTCGGATTATCCAACATACTAAGCCTCATTTACTCGGATGGCGCAGGCTGTTGGCGCCGTGCGTATACCGTCGCGGTGTCATCGTGGTAGACGAGCTGGAAGCGCGGATCAACGCTCAGTATCTTGGCCAGCGGGAGCTGCGAGTCCAATAGCACAACGCCCGCTTCATTCAGATAAGGGTCGGTGGTATACGACGTATCGGCGTTTTGGGAATTAAAGAAGAGGCGGTCCATCTCGTCCCCATAAAGATCGTTGCGCCCGTCGATCGCCACCGGGTAATCGGGCATGTACCACATCAAGAAGCCACCCCAGTTGAGATTGTTGTAGAGCGGCCCGGACACCGGATTTTGCCTCAGGAAGTTGATCGCCTTCACCGGATACTGTGAACTGATCGCCCGGTCGAAGCCACGCTGGTTGAAGTCGATATTACGAGAGAACAGCGCCAACAACAGGATGACGGCCACCGCCACTCCAACTTTCTCGAACCAGCTCTCCGGGGGGTCGCGCTCCGCTTCCGACGCGGGAAAGTCCGCGATGCAAGCCGCAGCCGGAATGCAGATGAACCAGGCGTCGCGCATGGTGCGATAAGCCACCACACTCGCGATCGTCAGCAACGCCAGCTTGAATGGGTCGAGCTTTTTTTGCCATCCCACCGCGAAGAATCCTGCAGCGGTGAGCACGAGTTCCGCATAATGACTATAGCTACTGAACGTGAGCGGCAGTAGTTCGATGATGACCGAGTAGGTGAACTTCGCCTTCGAATACTCGTAAACCGCTTGATACGGATGATAAAAGTTGGGGCCAACCAACGTTGCCAGTACGCAAGCAGCAAACAAAACCACTAAATTTTTGGCAGGAAGCGTGGGAGCGAGCAGAAAACCGGGAGTAATCCCGAGAGTGTTCGCTAGGCGCAGCGCCAGTGATACGCCAACCAACAGGCCTATGAGGAACAAGCCATAAATGAACTGGATGTGCAGGTTAGTCCACACCAGAAAAATCAGTGGCAGCCAGTAGAGGGTTTGCACGCGGCCGCTGCGATTCGCCTCCAGAAGGAGAGTCAAAACCACTGAGAACAGCACCATGGAGAAGAAGAAAGGCCGCGGCATTGTGCTGAAGAGGAACGCCCAGCAAACGACTGCGGTCAGGCCACATGCCAGCCAGAACTGGCCCGAAAGACGGCGCAGCATCCAGTAGATGGCATATGCCACAGCTAGGGTGAGAAGCGTCCCGAAGAGGCCAATGCCGAGGAGACCGAACCAGGCGTAGGCCCGCGACAGCAACACCTCGTAGCCCCAACTGTAGGCGATCCACGGGCGATTCGCCGCGGTGCGTGACAGAATGCCGGTGTGAGGAACGGCCAGATGCTCGACCATCCAATCGCCAACTTTGAGATGCCACCAGATGTCGAAGTCGAGAACCGAAAACTTCAGCTGGAATGCGAACGCTCCCACCCCGGTCAGCAACGCGGCCAAAGCAGACAACTGCAACCAGCGCAGCCGCAGCAGTGGGCGCAACTCCTCAATGAACCTCAAATGCCTGGGGCTCCTTAACGTCGAAGACCGCGGCGGCGCTCACGACACAAGAGCCGGAACTTTGCGAAGTTCGGTACTCGATACGCTGAGCGACTCGGCTCCACCCTCTCCCGCCTCGTGGTATTCGGCGTCCTGATTCACTGCCCAGACATCATACTTCCGCTCGCCCGCCAGAATGTTTTTTGCAGTAAGCATCGCGGTCATCATGGCATGGTCCTGATTGTTGTACTTATGCATACCGTTACGGCCAACCAAGTGAAGGGTAGGGCAGTTTTCGTCAAGGGCTTTCCGAACCGTGTTCACATGCTGCTGATAAGCGTCGTCATAAACCGGATACGCCTTGGGCTGCCGGATGACACATCCATCGACCACATCCGCACTGGCAGCCAGATTTACTTCTTGAATTTCCCGCTTAGCTAGTTCGATCAGCTCCCGGTCGCTCGTGGACCACAGTCCATCACCTTCGAAGCAGAAATATTCCAGACCGAAGGAGCTATAGCGGGCATCGGGAACCATCTCGGGCGACCACGACTTGTAGTTTTGCACGCGGCCGACCTGCACGCTCGGATCGTGGATGTAAATCCAGTTGTCGGAGAAACGGCCCCGGTCATTCACGATCAGTCCAACGGTCAGGAAGTCGCGATACCGCAAAGCGCGCGCCGCCTGGATGGCCGCTTCCGGGAGCTGTGGTTCGATCTGTGCCACCAGTTCCCGGATTGGCATGGACGAGACAAGGTGTTCGGCGAGGTATTCTTCTAACTCGCCGTTGGCATTGCGGCTCGTCACGACCCAGAAATTGTTTGCGCATTCAAAGCGGCAGCCAACAACTTTGCGGCCGAGCATCACCGCGCCGCCCAGCTTGCGGACTTTTTGTGCGCACGCCTCCCACATCATTCCCGGTCCCTGCCGCGGATATCGGAACGTGTCGATCATCGTCTTCACAACCCGCTTGCGATCTTTGGATTCGCTCTTGGCGAAAAAGGCATGTTTGATGGCCGAACCAAGCGATAGCCCCTTAATCCGCTGCGCTGCCCAATCCGCGGAGATTTCGTTGCAGCTCATCCCCCACACCTTCTCGGTATAGGTCTTGAAGAATATGCGGAACAAGCGCTCGCCAAACTGATTGGAAACCCAGTCTTCAAAGGTCTTGGCGTTGCGCGTCGGACGGAGGCGCGCGGCCCCAAACGAGAGTACGCAGAGAATCGATTCGATCAAACCGAGCTTCGCCAGTGCCTCAAAGGGTTTTAAAGGATACGTGTAGAACTTGCCCCGGTAGTAAATGCGAGACGACCGGGGACGCTCGAGCATATCTTCGCCGGCAATCTCGGTCCACAAATCTTCGACTTCGCGGGACTTGGAGAAGAATCGGTGCCCACCAATATCGAAGCGGAAATTCTTATAGTTGACGGTGCGAGAGATTCCGCCGACATATTCGGGATCGCTCTCCAGGACAACCACTGGGACTTTATGTTTCGACAACTCGTACGCGGCGGTCAGGCCCGCCGGTCCGGCACCTACGATCGCTGCCTTGAAGATCGCTCGTTGCATAGTGTGTTACCCCGGGAGCGAATCGGAATTCTGACTCGGAATCGCCAACGTTGCACCGGCTGCAGGAAACGCTTGCAAAAGATAGAAGCCCCACGGCACCCCGCTGACGAAGTGGCAATCGCGTTGCCAGCCCAGCATAAGGACTAAACTCAAGATTCGCAAGGCCTTGTGCGATCAACCTGCAGATAGGGAATGGGCGAAGGGGCAAAACGCGCCTTCGGTTGCGGAGAATCACCCGTTCCGAGCCTGGTTTCCAGCGGTAAACCGTTCGAGTCCCACTTATAACTGAGTGAAATCAGAGCTGCAAGCAGCAGAGCCGAAGGAGCCCTAGTTTTGGCAAGTCCGATGCACTCTGGGTAAACGGATCTTTGTGCAATCTGACCGGTGTCTTACTCGTGAATGATCACTCCGGTGAAAACAACGCACGGACAGAGACGAAAAGACCTCCACTGCGACTCTAATTGAGCCGAGATCGGTTTATGCAAGATCGATGAATGCTGGGCTGGGTGCACCAGTTTTCACTTTTCTCGGCATGACGCTATCCGAAGCTGCTTAACGTTTTGCCTAGGGGACAATGCAGGGCTGGATCACGATGGGTTTGAGGACGCGGTTAGGCCCACGAAATCAGATCCGATCCAGCCCTGCTTCGTCAGCAGATGACGGCCGGCGCGTCCGACTTTGTGGGGACGGTTGGGTTCGCGACCCTCAGCGCATGGGCAACCTGGGCAGAGATTCGGAAGGTACAGCAACGAGGCGCGGCTCCTAAAAGGATAGAGCATCCGGCGTGTCAGGCGTAAAGCGAGGCCCTGATCGAATCTATTGCAGGGGCTTTGCCGGCGTTCCGGGTTTGACTCCAGAGTGCTTTTTCGCCTGTGCCATCAGTTCCAGAACCTTGTCTTTGCCTTCATAGTTCGGATTCGTGTCCAATAACTTCTGCCAAGCCTCGGTAGCTTTGTCGATATCCATCTTGCCCTGCCACTCGACGATTCCAAGATTGAACAAGGTGTTGGCCTTGTTCGGTTCATAAGAGAGCGATTTCTGGAATTCCGCGATGGCGGTATCGGCGTCACCGGTGTACCAATAGGCGGTCCCCATGTCGGTGCGAACGCCCGTGTTGGCGGGCTGCACCTTCAGCGCGCGCTGGTAGTACTCGATGGCTGTGGGGTACTGCTGCGCGTCGTAATAGATGTTCCCGGCATTTTCCAAGAGTTCAACATTGGCCGGATCTGCCTTGAGCTTCGCGATCAAGGGTCCAGCTTGCGTGTCGGCCATTTTCTGCATCTGCGCCGGAGTTGGTGTGCTCGCGTCTGCGGTCATGGCAGGGGCCGCGGATGCACTCGCCGCGTCAGACGCAACGGCCGCTGGACTCTGGGAGCCCCGAATGAACCAGCCGCCAGCGATTCCCACCAGCAGGCAGATGACTGCCAACACGTAAGCCTGCACGCTTGTCCATTGCTCGATAGAAGTTGCTCGATTTGTATCCGTCATTGCTCAGTTGCTCCTTCAGATTCCGTTCCGTTTGCCGACCAAAACCGCCGCGAGTCGCGTTTCTGCAGGCATGGCGCTAGCTCTTGCCCTGCATCTGAGCGTCCGCCATTAATTTCTGCACTTGGGCTTTGCGGTCCGGGCTCAACTGCGGATTCAACTTTAGCAGTTGTTGCCAAGCCGCCACCGCTCCCTTGCTGTCCTTTTTTCCCCGCCACTTGATCATGCCGAGGTTGAACAGCGAGTTGGCATCCTTGGGGCTATCTTGCAGCGACTGCTGCAGTTGAGTAATCGCCCCGTCAACATCGCCGTCGTAATACAGACACGAAGCCATTTGGGTGCGCAGGACAATATTCTTTGGATCGACCTGCAATGCCCGGCCATAGAAGGTCGCAGCATCCTTGAAACGGTGCGTAGCTTCATAAATATTGCCGACTTGAACGAGAAGATCTTTGTTGTTCGGATCGCTCTTCAGTTTCTCCAGCAGCGGTTCCGCCTTCTTCTCGGCCATTTGTTTCATTTCTTCAAGGCTAGGCATCTTTCCGCCCATGCCGCCTGCCGGGGCCGTGGGCTGGGCATTGGCCGCGGGTTGCGCTGGCGCCTGCGATTGCGATCCGCGGAACAGGTATCCGATTGCCAGCCCCACCACGAGGCTAATTACCGCCATTGCGTAGACCTGTTTCGCTTGCCAATTAGACCCGCCTGTTGCCTGCTCGACTATTTCATTCGGCATTCGTCGTTCTCTCCTTCCACCTGCGCCTTTCAAATTCAGAGCAACACAAGAAATTCCGCTCCTTGAGGGCATCCGACGTGCCACATTATTCAGTTTCGATCCGCCATAATCTCTACGCCCTGCTTACCTTATCTGCGCAGGGGCCAGGAGGACAGCATGCACCATCACAGGCAAATGTGACGTGGATCACGTGACTCATCCTGCCTCAACGGGTTGCGTTCGGATCCTGTGACTCGGCGGCACGTTGCCGGGCCTCGACAGCAAGCTGCATCTGCCCAGTCGCTTCGTAGAGGTCAGCGAGCCTGTTCCAGCGGCTCACGACCGAGGGAGTTCTCCGGGTCGCTTCCTGTTGAAAAGCGATCGCTTCAGGCCAGTGTCCGAGGAGCCTGTGTGCTTCGGAGTTCCCTTCCGCAATCTCGGCGTATAGTTCAGGGGCAAGAGATTCGCCACCGTTACGAAACGGGCTGTGTTTCTCCGCCTCTGCGAACGCAGCCAGCGCCTGGTCGGGATGATTCAGCGCAATTTGAACTTTTCCAAGAGTCATGTAGATATCGAGCGGCTCGGTGGATTCCTTCGCGGCGCGCTCAATGGCTTCGACTGCCTCGACGTTACGACCCTCGTAGGCATAGAGGCATCCGAGAGAGTACAAGGCCCCGCTGCTTTGATTGAGTGCAATGGAAGCGCGATATTCCTGCTCAGTCTCACGGTAACGTTGCTGCCGCTGCAACAAAGAAGCGAGCAGCAAATGCACATTCGGATCTTCGGGGTAGAGCGCGGAAGCGCGTCGCAGTGACTCCTCCGACTCCTGGTCGCGGTGCAATTCGAATAACAGCGCTCCGGAATTCAGATAGAAATCGTAAAGCGCCGGGCGCGAAGCGGACGCAGGCGAAGTGAGCTGCTGTGTCCGGCAGTCGATCTGCGAGCGGTCGATCCATGGACGATTCTGTGGGGTGTTCCGCAGAAACACCAGCGAGACATCATCCATGTAGACCGGACGCCACGTTGCACTCTGACAGAATGCAAACGGATCCATCTTCTGTAGCCCGCGGAATCCGGATGTAGCGATCAGTAGAACATTCAGATTCCAGCGATCGGATTCGGTCTTCCACAACTGTGAATCGGGGCTCTCGCCGTAGAGCTTGCGTTGTTCCACCACGAGATCGGGGCTGAGGCGATCTCCGCGTCCATCGATGAAGTCAGGATACTCGGGGCCGAGGGTCCAGGCCGCATAGCCGCCCAGCGCATACTCCTCGAAAATATTCCCCGGCAACTGTTCGCGTTGGATGAAAGCCGCAGCGTGGGCTGGAAACCATGACGATACTCCTGCGCCAAACCTCCAATCCGCATTGAAAACCACGTACGTGCGGCTCGAAACAAAGTCCACAATATGCAGTAGCGAAACTCCGCAGAAAATGGCGGTGACGATTATGGCAATCGGGATCGGGACGCGGATTCGCGATGCCGTAGTTTTCTCGGTCTCGACGGTTGAAATGATACTGGTGCTGCCAACGAATAGCTCACTCAGCAAGGTCCCGCCGAGGGTGGCTACGGTAATGGCGAACATCCCCATGTAGCGCGCATGTGCCAGTCCGAAATACAGCGCAAGCAAAGCAATGAGCGCAGCCCCAACCTGCTGTTTCCACAGGAAAAGCCCGACCACAACGAGCGCCAGCAATAGCAACCAGGTGAAGCCATTCTCCATGTGCCTGATGTCGATGAGCTGGTACAGCAAATGGGATGAAAGCGGCACGCCCTGGAACTCACCAATGAAAGTGTTGCTATTGAGCATTCCCTGGGCTGGCGCTGCGAGTCCCGACAAGGTGAGTGAAGCGACATAGATTTTTGGGCCCCATGGATTCACCAGCGTGGCCGTTCCACATGCCGCGAGCCAGGGCCATATTCGTAGCCGCAGAAGTGCGGCCTGGCGACGCTCAGCAAACAGCAAATCTGAGATCTCAAGCAGCAGGTATGCGCCAATGACCCCCACTCCTGCGATGAAGCCCGGGTGGAGGTTAACCCAGAGCAGCATGATCACAGGCAGCAACCAGGGCCGCGAACGCATCGAGCAGTGGTAAGCCCAGAGTTCACCGAGAAAGAGAGCGAAGAAGACGGTACTGAATAAGTCGGCCCGCGGAGCTGTGCGGGCGGCAATGGACTGAACCGCAAGCATAGCCAAGACTGCACTGCCGATGTCTCCCCGGCGCACCAGGTAAGCCACAACCGCGAGGCATGCCAGCGCACAAAACCAGCTCAAGCCGGCATAGCCAAACGCAGTGTACGTCAGGTAAAACAGCACTCCTGCAAGTGGCGGATATGCCCACGGTTTTCCAGCTGAAGTAAACGACAGAACATCTGTGCGGGGAATCTGGTGGTGTTGAACTACGTAGCGGCCAGTCGCAAGTTGCCAGCCCATGTCGTAGTCCGCAACTGTGTGCAAACCGGCGCACAAGGCGCTGATCAGCACCAGGAGAATGAAAATTGATCGGACAACGGGATAGGCCTTGTTAGCGGAAGATCTCATACTTGAGCGCGCCTCAACGGTTCTCGCCATTCCGCTGACTGGAGGCCCGTTGGCGCAATTGCAACGCAGCGTTATTATTGGGATCAATCTGCAGCGCCGCCGCTAATCTCATCTCTGCGGTTTGGTTATCACCGAGGTCCAATAGTATTTCGCCAGAATTGATCAAGCTTGAAAGTGCCATGTCCTTATTGTCGGTAAGCGTCACCGCGAGTTGATATTGCTGCAAGGCATCTCGAAGTTGATGGCGATTAAACAAAATTTCTGCCATGTTGTAATGGCAGAATGCATAACCTGGACGCAATCCGCACGCTTCTCCGTAGTGCTGATAGGCCTCATCATACCGGCCGGCGGAAACCAGGGCGTCCGCAAGAGCCTCTTCGATTGCAGGGTCTGGTCGGCTGGCAACGACGGCCGCCCGCGTAAACAGTTTCACGCCATTCTGCCAGTAAGGCAGGTAGCGGGTGGTAGCCTCAGCCGATGCCAAGATCAGGCACAGTGCAGCCAACGCTGGTACAACCCGAGGTATGGCGGTCGCAACGGCGAGATCGCTTAAGCCCCATGCGAGCATAATAAAAAGGCCAATGCTAGGAACGTAAGCGTAACGGTCGGCCATGGCTTGGCGTCCGACCTGAACAACTCCGATTACTGGAATCAGAGTTATGACAAAGAAAAACCAGCCCATCGCCAAGTAGCGAGTGCGGTGAAAATACAATACCGCCATCGTGATTGCCACCAGGATGATCGCCGCTGCGATTACGTCCGACCATGGCAACGAGTGCTCGGGGTGTGGATAAAAGACAGACAAGTTGACGGGGCAAACTGTCTTCCCAATGTATGCCACGTAGGACACGATGGCATTTCCCACACGCACGGTGAGAGGCAACGCAGATGCATCTGCTACAGCGCCGCCAGAACGCTGTGCGGCCATGGTCACGGCGGAACTCGCTGCACTCATCAAGAATAGTGGCAGCTTCTCCACCGACAACCGCAACCACTTACGTCGAAATGGGAGAACCTCGTACCGTTCTAGCGGCCAGTAGTCGAGAAGAAGCAAGGCAAACGGGAGGCTTACTGCCATGGGCTTAGACATCAGCGCCAGCGAAAAGATAGCTACGACGACCAGGTACTTCTTCCACTCGGGGCGCCGAGCGTACCCGCCATAGGCAGCAATCGTCAGTAAGGAAAAAAGCGTGCTGAGCAGACTTTTTCTTTGCGCCACCCAGGCGACCGTTTCCACGTTCAACGGGTGCACGGCGAAGAGTGCGGCCACGAAGAAACTGCGCCAGACGGCGCCGGTGACCCTTTGCAGCAGCAAGAACAAGAGCAAAACGTTGGCTGCATGCAGCGCGACATCGACGAAGTGAGGAGGTCCGGAATGCAGGCCAAACAGTTGACAATCCGCCATGTGGGAAATCCAGGTGAGCGGATGCCAGTTGGCCTCGTGGAAACTGGTAAAAGCCCAAACCACATTGCCGCGATTCAAACCCGTGCTGACATGAATGTTCTTGGTGACATAGGGGTCGTCGTCAAACACCAGAAACTGATGATGCACGACCGGGCCATACAACAGCAGAGTGGCAAGCACGAGCAGTGCGCCCAGCAGTATCGGTTTCTGGCGCAGATTGCCAGTCAATCGTTCAAAAGGATGGGAACTCACCGGTGACCTGTATCATACAGACGTTGCTATCAGCTCTGAAGACTTGAGCAATTATCCCGCTCTTGATGTGAGTCCATTGTGACGACCGTCACAACATATTGTGACGAGTTGTATGGACCTGCAATGGCCACCGTTGATAGCCTCCAAATTGAATTAACATCCATTCGACTATATAAGCTCGGCGATGAGTCTCGAGACTAAAACCTCCGCGGCCGTTCTCGACCAGAAATTGGACGCGCTTGCAGCTACGCAAGAACGGGTTGAGTTGTCTGTCGTTATGCCTTGCCTGAATGAGCGGGAGACTGTTGGTGTGTGCGTGCGCAAGGCGATTGCTACTCTTCAGAAGGCGGGCATATCGGGCGAAGTGATCGTGGCCGATAATGGCTCAACCGATGGTTCGGTCGAGATCGCGCAAGCGGAAGGCGCACAAGTAGTTAACGTAGCAGAGAAAGGCTATGGCAACGCGCTAAAGGGCGGCATCCTCGCCGCCCGCGGGAAATACGTGCTCATGGCAGACTCTGACGACAGTTATGATTTCGCCCACATTCCCCGTTTCGTGGAACCATTGCGTGCTGGATCAGACTTGGTGATGGGCAATCGTTTCAGCGGAGGCATCGCCGAGCAGGCAATGCCCTTCCTGCATCGTTACCTGGGAAACCCTGTGCTCACCGGCATCGGAAGATTGTTTTTCGGTTCAACTTGCAAAGACTTCCACTGCGGCATGCGTGCCTTTCGCAAGGACAGCTTCCTGCGCATGGACATACGTTCGACGGGCATGGAATTCGCCAGCGAGATGGTCGTCAAAGGCAGTCTGCTGCGGATGAAGGTCAGCGAAGTTCCCACGACACTATCTCCGGACGGTCGCAACCATCCGCCGCACCTGCGCACCTGGCGCGATGGCTGGCGGCATCTTCGTTTTCTTTTGATGTATAGCCCGCGCTGGGTCTTCCTTTACCCCGGAAGCCTCATGATTATTTTGGGGCTGACTGGGTGCGCGCTATTACTGCCCGGGCCACGCATGTTCCACGGTATTGGCTTTGACGTGCATACGCTTTTGTATGCATTCGTTTCCGTGCTGCTCGGTTTTCAACTTATTTCGTTCGCAATCTTCACCAAGGTTTTCGCCATCACGGAAGGCTTGCTGCCCGAGGACCCCCGCCTGAATCGCCTCTTTCGCTGGATCACTTTGGAAACGGGCTTGCTTCTAGGCGGCTTGCTGATGGTCGTTGGCATGGGCGGATCCATCTGGGCTGTTTCCCATTGGGCTCAGGGCAGCTTTGGCGCGTTGCAACCTGAGCAGATGCTGCGCATCGTCATGCCCTCAGTCTTCTCTCTGACTCTGGGTGCTGAGATCACCTTCAGCAGCTTTTTCCTGAGCATTCTCGGTCTCAGGCGGCGCTAGTGACTCTGCGGCGCGCTCTCCTGGCAGTCGCGTCGGCCGCGCTGGGCATTGTCCTGATCGCCTTGCTGATAAAAGTCAGCAACATCGATCTTCGCGTGACGGCGCAACAACTGCGAAACGTCAGCCTGATCGCGTTCGCTAAACTGGTCGCGCTGAATGTTCTGCTGGTTTATTTTTCCAGCGAAAAGTGGCGGAGCATTGACGCCGCCTGGCGCCGCTCCTCTGATTCTGTACCGTCAAGGACCACATCGTTCACCCTGACCAGCGCGGGGCTGGCGCTGGGAATGCTCCTTCCCGTACAAATTGCCATGGCGACTGCCCGGACATTGGGAACTTACGTCCAGGGCAGGCCCTTGAAACGCGGGACGGCTGGCACTTTGTTGGAGCAGGGCTTTGACCTCTTGACCGTCGCCTTTCTGGCGGTGGCATCATGGGCAACATGGTTCTATAGCGGCGGTGCGATGATGTGGACCTGGTCTGCCCTTGCCATGACCGCGCTGGCACTGCTGGCAGTCAGTCCCTCGATCCGGCTGATCCGGTGGCTTGCCGCTTCCTACAACGCCAGAACCGCAGCACCCCGTAACCGGATCTTGCGAAGTTTCTGGGAACTGCAGCATTCAGGCGTCTTGAATGCCAGCTTGGCACGTCGTCTCGTGATGCTTTCTATGGGTCGCTTTTGCGTGGTGGTGCTGATGCAGATTCAGACTGCGGAAGCGATCCGTGTGCATATTTCTCTCTGGCAAATGGCAGCGGCGATACCATTTGTCATCATTGTGTCTGTCATTGGGTTGACTCCGGGTGGACTTGGCGTGAACGAGTTGGCCGCCGTGACTGCTCTCAAAGTCTTCGGAACGCCACTGGCGGTGGCGGCACAGTGGGCCTTGGCCAATCGAATCCTTATAGCGGTGTCCTATTTTTTGGTCGCGGCGGGCGCTGCGATCATGCTCGGTTGCAAAAAGATAATGGCTCCACGTGCACCTGATGCGATGCAGGACCGTTAACGATAGGGATACAAAATGCATCCATTCCTCTCAGTTGTCATGCCTGTCTACAACGGCGAGCGATTCATCGCCGCTGCGCTCGAAAGTGTGCGGGGGCAACATGACGGGATAGAGTTGGTAATTGTCGATGACGGCTCCTCAGATCGCACGCTCGATATTGTGCGCGACTTTGCCAAAGTTCTTCCGATTCGACTACTTACTCCCCGCAGAATCGGAAACTGGGTGGCCGTCAGCAATATCGGCTTGCGGGAAGCTACGGGTGATTGGGCCTGCTTTCTTCATCAGGATGACCTCTGGCTTCCGGGCAGGATCGAGCGACTTCGGGGCGAGATGGAAAGCGCAGAAGACGCGCTCGTTCTTCACAACGCGATTTTCGTAGGCCCCGACGGACGAGAACTTGGACCGTGGACCTGCCCGCTTCCGGAAGGCGATGTGCCGCAGGAGCGATTTATCGAGCGACTGCTCATTCAGAACTTCATTGCGATACCCTCGCCGGTGTTTCGACGAAACGCTGCGATTGGTTCCGGTGGATTGGATGAAGGGCTCTGGTTTTCAGCGGATTGGGATCTTTGGTTGCGACTGGGAGCGCTCGGCCCAGTGCGTTTCATCGCCGAAACCTTGAGTGCCTTCCGCGTCCACCCCGCGTCGCAAACTGCAGCTCGCAAGGCGCTGCCGGAAGAATGGGAGACGCAGTTGACCACGGTCCTCGCCCGGCACCTGCAAAATTTGCCGGTGACAGGAAATCTGCGTGCAAAGGTGGAGCGGGCTGGAATGGCGTCGATCGCGGTGAACTCTGCCCTCTCGGCTGCGTCCCGCGGAGAACCTGTGAGCCCGTCACAGGTTTTTCTGAAGTTGCTCGCACTCGGCCCTTCGGGATGGCACAGGTACGTGAGGGATTCACGGATTGTGCAGCGCGTCCGATCGCGACTCAAAGCGCAGAGGTTTTAGAAAACTAGGGAGGAGTTGCTCTCGTGATAAAGTCAGAGCGCGTTAATTCGAATCACTGCAAGGTCAATCCATTATGCCCCCCGGCCCGCTAATCAGGCGCTTGCTCGGCCCATACGAGCGCGGCGTGGCGGAGGCCTATCGGCGAATTTTCATCAACCTCGACGCGCTCGCCGAGCTCATGAGCGCGTGGGTGCCTCAGGCGCAAAAAATCCTGGAGGTTGGCTGTGGCGAAGGCGCCATGACGGAGCGAATCGCCCGCACCTATCCAACGGCCTCGGTGGCGGCCATCGATATCACCCCAAACGTCGGGCGGCTTTACCGTGGGCCTGCTTCTTCCGTGGTCTTTCGCCAGGAAACCGTCGCAGAGGTGGCGCGCCGTGAACCAGCGTCTTTCGACCTCGTCGTCCTCTCGGACGTCATGCACCATGTGCGCTCTGATATCCGTCGGTCGCTTTTGCGTGCGATCGATCAAGCTATGGCACCGAACGGGAGCTTGCTCTTCAAGGATTGGGTAATCTCCGCCAGTCCTATTCATTGGCTTTGTGCCGCGTCTGACCGTTACCTAACAGGCGACGACGTCGCTTACTTCACGATTGATGGTATCAACGCGCTGGTGACGGACGTGTTTGGTCCCAGCACGATCCGCCATAGCAGTACGGTAAGACCGTGGCACAACAACGCGGCGGTTCTGGTTCAACGATCAGAGATCTAGGGGTCGCATGCCGCCCGGTCTGCCGGGCACGCTAACCCCATCGTTGGGCGAAAGCGCGCAGGGTGCGAGAAGGAACATATTAATATCGGCGTCTAACATACTGAAGGTGCACGGCATACGCCCCGCCTTGATTCTTGGCACTTCAGTTGCGCTTCTACGCCATACGAATGTAAATGTCCGACACAGTGGCTCAAGTCGAAGCACCCGGAAGAACCGAGGCGCAGCCTGCGGGCCTTCCCTTCATACAGGACCGCCTGCTGTACGCGATTTACGCCCTGACCTTTGCTGTATCCATTTCTCTCTGGTTCATTGCCATCCGAGCACCGCTGTGGCTGGATGAGACCGTCTC